>Ga0315285_10000531_pt1 | contig 39496 bp, 35 predicted proteins | sample YL17G09_36_MG_FD_203698 | JGI IMG/M metagenome (GOLD analysis project Ga0315285, IMG submission 203698) | Sediment microbial communities from Yellowstone Lake, YNP, Wyoming, USA - YL17G09_36 | ecosystem: Environmental > Aquatic > Freshwater > Lake > Sediment | place: USA: Wyoming | collected...
GCCTAGAGGTGGCGATGACCACGTCCGGCTTGCTTTCTTGGATTAGCCTCCCTAGTGGAAGGTTCTTCAACGTAACTCGGAAGCCCCAATATATGTCTATCCGGTTCTCCTCAACCAAATCAGCAACAATCTTCGGAGCGATCCTCTGAATTCTGACAGTAACTCTCGAACCACGATGAAGTCTCACCGGAACTTCCACCGGCGCGTTCACACCGAGGTCCAGTCGGCTGACTTGTGCGTTGGTGTCCATCACCACGCCTTCTCTTGTTTCACCGATCTTCAGATCCGCGATCTTTCCCGAGACAGGATGGTTGGGGGTCCTCAGAGGCGGAAGGATGCCAACGAAACGTAGGTCTGGGTTCACGCGTATCAGATGTTTACGGAGGTACTGTGGAGTCTCCATGTAGCTGAGTATTGAACTGATGAACCGCCCCTGACGTGTCGCCTCGGCGTCTGCGAGGTCGGCATAGACCATCACCTCGTTGACTCTGAAGATTCCGAGCGCTCGGGCAAGGAATCCGAGCCGACTCGTCTTCTCCCTAAGGTGGGGAACATCGGCGACTAGGGAGCTCGGAATCGCCACTGAGAGCTTCCATGGCCTCTTCGTCGGAGGTGCATAAGCATGTCCGGTGCTGCTCATCTTCCGTATACCAAGGCAGATGAATGGGGAAATGGACTGATGTACTTTGCTTGTCTTCAGTCGGCCGGTCGCGTGACCTCAGCCTGATGAGTATCAGAGGTCCAGGATGTAGCGTACGAGATAGCCCTTGCCGGTGGCTGTCACTTCCATTCGATGATATGTGACTGCCTTTATCTCAACCTTGGCAGGGTGCCGGCCCGGCTGAAAGAGACCACCGTGTGCTTTCGCTTCAAGGTGGAGACCTCCGTCCCGAGCCGCGATCTTCTCAACCTCGAATCTTGAGTACACCTTTCCGTCGAGATCAAACTTCAGCAGAAGCTGCTCAAGCCAATCGTGAAGGAGTGAGACCTCGTCGTGGGCCGTGACTTCAAGCCGATCCGTGAACTCCAATCCGACAGCGGTAGGATCGGTCATTACGTCAAACATAGCGAATGCGGCGGCCTCAAAGGCAGCGTTGAGAGTTGGCCCTTGAACTTCTACATACGCGTCGGTCATGTGAGGAAGGAGTCTGTATCGCGGACGCGTACGTTTTACCATGGGAACTCCAGCAGGGTATTCTGTGGCATACGTAAATGGATTCTCGCCCACGCCTCGTCTAAAGTCTTTTAGATAAGCCGGTCTCGATAGATTCGTACCACGGTGCCGGGAACGGATGCCGGGATATGAATCCAAGTTTCAAATCCCGAAGGCCGAGTGGATTAACGTCCCATGCTGGCCGGTCTATAGGCGCAGGCCTTGAGTCCGCAGGGATACGTGTCCAGAGAGCCTGTGGCCCTTTGGGCCTCGGGGGTTCGAATCCCTCTCCCGGCGCCAAACTTTGACTCCATGTCTGATCGACTTGGGAAATCGCAAAAATGGGCATCCTAAGAGCCTCTGACAGGCGCAAGCTTAAGCTACACTCGCGGCAAATATCGGTCATCCTAGGTAAGGCACATCCGTTGCCCAAGTCCACTGAGTTCAGTGAGACGTTGCTTCGGGCTGTTGATGAAGGCCTGCTTGTGCCTGGCGAGATTGTGCGCGCCGCCATCTACGAACGCATCGAGAAGAGCTACCAAATCAAACGAGAAGAGATCCCCGAGAAGCTTTCGACCTTTGACGAAGCACTGCGAGAACTGCTGGGCGCGGCCGCCAAGGTTCTTGAGAAAGTCATCGCAAGGAACCTGTACAGAGCACTCGGCCTCAACTTCACCGCACATGATGCTTGGACCTCCTCTTAGGTCGCGTACCAGGCACTGCCGCCTCGAGCAATCCTCTTTAGATACCGTCTATCCGTGACGGGTTTCCGGCTAACGGAACGAGGGAGCAGATCAAGTCGCATCATGTCCAAGATCGTTCCGGATATGTCTGATTCCATTAATTACTTGATCAGAAGTTGTTATGTAGTCGTCTGATTGCAGAGTGGGTGCGAGAGCGAATGAAGCCGAGACTGGCGGCAGTGGTCGTGCTGTTGGTTGCCATTGCGCTTGTCGTTCGTTTCCCGGTCATCGTTGTGGCACAGATCCACTCCACCCTTCAGACCGATCAGCCATTGTATACGCTACGGGACAAGCAGGTTGTGCTGCAGGGAGTTGGGTACACTCCGAGAGCTTCATACGTGGTTTGGGTTCAAGCTCCACAGGAGAATTCGACTCGGAAGAGCGGACTCGGCTTCACTACAACGGACAAGGGAGAGATTCCTCCTGCGATCTCACTTCCTATCGAGTCGGTCTCTCCATTTGGAACATACTTGATCAGCATTTCAGACTCGTCTGCAACGGATGCCGCCATGGCTCAAGCGCATTATGGAATCTGGGGCACGTACCAGTATGTCTACCAGCGGACTGAAATCGTTCAGACGAGAGGGGGTGGTATCCTGCCCAAGGCCAGTCTGAAGGTAACGATTCGGAACCCTTCGGACGCCTTTGTGTTCGATGCAACCATAGCTGCAAACCAAACCGGTGCATTCATCGCTAGCTGGAAGATACCTCCTGACGCCATGACGGGAGCGTACACGATATTCATCGATGGTGTCGGCACATACGATTATCCGAACAAGGAGTTTGTATCGATCTCAAAGTTCTCCGCAACCCGGGCCCTCCTCAACGTAACGACTCTCCTGCAACCGAGTGGATCATACGAGAGAATGCGGACGGCATCCGCTGACTTCGTGATTCGGTATCCCGATTCGAGCCCGGTCCTAGCCATGAAAGACGGCCTCAAGCCGGCTGCGCTGTATGCTGGGCAATTCAAGATAGCCGATCTTGATCTTTCGACATCAGGGGCGATAAGTGGGATTTGGACGGCACAATCAAAGATACCAAGGAATGCCACGCTAGATGTAACGTACAAGTTCCTGTTCCAGGCGAACTCGTTTGATGACGGAAACGGGAACGTTGGCCCTGGAAGTGATCTGGAGACCAGTGGCTTCAGTGTTGTACCGGCCACGCTTCGTGTGATCGTCACTCCTAACGCGACTCACTATCAGGTCCCCTTCGAGACACTCACAGCGTACAGTCAAGTCAGCTACTCGGATGGAACGCTGATTTCGAACGCTACAATTCGAGCATGGTTGAGTAGTGGAGACTGGAAAGTCGAACCCTCAGTGACTCCTGAGAGCACTACTGGGGTCTGGATCATCAAGTACGCCTTCTCGTGGGGCGGCCTGATCAGGCCAGGGAGCTGGGAGGTGAGGGCTGAGGCGGCAGACATCTTCGGAAACACGGGATCTGGATCTGTTGAAATCATTGTGGAACCCTACCTGCTGATCGAGATTGTTGTGGGGGCTCTTGCTGTTCTTCTTGTCGTGAGGTGGTTGTTGTCGAAGTTCTGGCGCCGTCTATATCTTAGCGCGAAGCGGGGCCTGTCAACTATGAGGGAACGCTTGAAGCCGCCGTCTGTTGGTCGCTATCTTAGCAATTCGCCTGTTACTCCGTGAACTCGCAGTTCCTTTTCTCGACCCAGGTATCTGAACCTGAATAGATAGACCGGCAGTTCGAGAAGGTGCAGTTCTGTTACCTCATACCTGTTGGTCAATATCTTGTTGAAAACTGCCGGCGGCCTGACTACTTTGCTGTGAAGCGCTTGGACAGCGTTCTCTGCCGTGAAGCTCAACGAGGCGAACTTCACATCTATGGCGTCACTCTCGAGTGCTTCGCGTTTCTCCAATCGTTGCATGCGCGGTTTCTTCTCTAGCAAGTATTCCATTGAGAGATCCTCTTTTCCTTCCCAGTTGAGAAGCACTGATCCTTCCCTGTACTGGTACGCGAGTTCCGTTGCATTCTCAACTGTGAAGTATCTGGGCTCTATCTGGTCAAACAAGATGTGTCTGGTCGTGGCCGTGAGCCTGCGCAGAAGAGTGCGCTTGGCCTTGGCGTCTGAAGTCAGGGCCTTGATTCGTCCGTCAACTTGAATCGCAATAACGTCGTCAGGCACGGTCGTCCGGTATGTCTTGCCCCTGAAGTAGAAACACTCGTGATATCCTTTCGCTCTCCAGAACGGAAAATAGACGAGGGAGGGAGGCGCGACGCTTTCGATCCTACTTGAGCGAAATCTCATCAGTCCGACAGGCCCAAAAAGACGAGCCTTTCTCGACTCTGCGATCTTCGCTGCTTCGTTGAGAGGCATCGCTTCGATAGCATACGTCTGAACTGAGATGCTGGAAGGCGTCCAGCCATTTCCGACCCTTGATTGATCGAATGTTCCAGCTGATTTGAATACCGCCTCGAATTCTGCCACGGTAGAATCAAGGAGATCTTTGATCTTTGCCAGTCTCTCGTCTTCGCTCATGACACAATGGCTCCCGTTCGATGCTCCGTCGGACAGGGAGCATTTCGTGGGGATTCAGCAGATTCCTTCTTGTCACGGTTGCTTCGGGATAAGGCGACCGTATCTTCCCACATTAAGCTGTGATTCGCCTTTGAAACTCGTGACGTATCCGTTCTCCACGCGCACGTCATCGTTGACGTTGAAGCTGTCTATCTGTTCGTTCCACAGCGACATCTTGATCGAACCAGAATCATCTGTCAAGACTGCGTCGGCGACTCTGCTGGTTTCACCAAACCGGGTCTGAACCTGCCTCGGCTCCCCTTTCTCCACTATTCTGCCTTCCACTTCGACCCGTCTCATCCCCGGCGTCAATTCAGATACTTTCATGGTAAACCGCTGTCCTAACAAAACGAGTTTCCGTATTAAAGACTTCGCGCCTAGAATTCCGCAGCTAACTGGAATTCGGGTTCTCTCTCCGATTCCGGTTTGCCAGTTGCGGGCTTGATCTGCATAATCTCCACGTTCTGAACAACAGCGATTTGGCAAATCGCATCGATGTGGCGGCTCAGTATCTTCACCGCTTCTTCCCCTGCCTTGATCTTCAGCTTCTTGATGGGTGCCTTCATTGACAGACGCTTGTCGGATTTCATGCGGCGTATTTCTGAGAGCAACCGAACCAGAGTCGATCCTTGCTTTTCGGATTCGTCGTCAATGAGTTGCTCGTTCACCTGTGGCCAGGCGTTGGCGTGAATGCTCCTAGGCTTGAGGTGGTCGCGCCACAGTTCACTGTACAGAGCATCGGCGATGTGCGGGCAAATCGGGGCAAGAAGCTTCAGAACAGTATCAAGAGTGCGGAAGAGGGTGTATTGTGCAGCTCTCCTGCTCTCGGCGCCCTCGCGGTTGTCTGAGTACAATCTGTACTTGGCGGCTTCAAGGTACTGATCACAGAGATCATGCCACGTGAAGTTACGCGCGGAGTCTGTAGCAACACTGAATTGGAAGTTCTCAAACGCATCCGTTGACGCTCTGACCAGATTGTTGAGCTTACTCAGCAGCCATTTGTCTAGCAGATCAAGTTCTGGAGCGGGGAGATCAGGATCGTAATCCTGAAGCGATGACAGTATCAACCGGGCAGCATTCCAGAGTTTCGTGAGGAATTTGCGGCCGTATTCAACATCAGCCCATCTGTATGGGATGTCGTATCCTGTGGATCCGCCGGCGGCTGCCCACTGTCTCACGGAATCTGCTCCATATTTCTTCACTGCCTCCGTGACTTCTACGTAGTTCCCGTACGATTTGTGCATCATTCTGCCGTCGGCACCTCGAACCATCCCGTTCACGAGCACCGTCTTGTACGGTGGCTTTCCAAACATCGCAAGGTGTCTTGCCATCAGGTAATAGTCCCAGGTACGAATGATATCCAAACCGTTTGGTTGCAGATCGGCTGGAAATAGTCTCTCGAATTCCGTCAGCTTCTCCGGCCATCCAGCGTGCACAGCGCATGTTATGGAGGAGTCCATCCACGTGTCCATGACATCTGCATCGCCAACAAACTCATGCGATCCACAGCTCGCGCACGAGGCTGCTTGCGGCGACTGCGATCGTGGGTCCACTGGCAGCCATTCTTTCTCGGCTGGAAGTATTGCGCCGCACTGCCGACAATGCCAAACTGGTATCGGGGTTCCGAAGGATCTCTGCCTCGAGATCACCCAATCCCAGTCAAGCGATTTCGCCCAGTCTATCATCCTGTTCTTGGAGAAGTCTGGTACCCATGTGACCTTGTTTGTCTGCTCGATGATCTGATCTGTCATGTCTTTGGTTCTCATGAACCATTGTGGTGCGGAGAGGATCTCGACGGGAGTATGGCATCTCCAACAAGTGCCGATCTCTCGACTGAGCGGTTTTGATCCTCCCACTTGCGAGGCTTCTTTCAGGTCACGAACGATAGCTTCTCGAGCTTTCGATGTGGAAAGCCCAGCGTACTTTCCCGCCTCCTCCGTCAAGCGCCCCTGACTGTCGAGAATCTTCACGACTGGAAGACTATGCTTGTGTTGCCAAAGTACATCGGTTTTGTCTCCGAATGTGCATATCATCACCACTCCACTGCCGAAGGTTGCATCAACGAGTTCATCTGTCAATATGGGGACTCTGCGATTCACAACGGGAACAACGGCTTCGCTGCCAACGAAGTTGACGTAACGTGCATCAGTGGGGTTCACTGCAAGTGCTACGCATGCGGGTATTAGCTCAGGTCGTGAAGTCGCGACGATAAGGCTGCCCTTGTCTGTGGAGAACCTGATGTCGATCAGCGTACCCTCACTGTGAATGTATTCAACCTCAGCTTCAGCGATGGCGGTTTCGCATCTTGGACACCAGTTGACTGGGTGCTCTCCTCTGTAGAGGAATCCACGTTTCAGGAGTTCAAGAAATGAAAGTTGGGTCAACTTGTAGTAATCAGGATCCATTGTGCGATACTCGAGGCTCCAGTCGATAGAGTAACCCATCGATTGCATCGCCATCTTCATTTTCTCGATGTACTCGGTTGTGAGCTTCACACAGATCTCTCGGAACTTGTCAACCGACACTTCTCGCTTCTTGATGTTGTAGGTGCGTTCCGCCCTGACTTCTGTTGGAAGGCCATGGCAATCCCATCCCTGAGGGAAGTGAACATTGAACCCTCTCATTCGCTTGTAACGAGCGACAAAATCGAAGTAGCACCAGTTGAGAGCGTTCCCCATGTGGAACTCTCCACTGGGGTATGGGGGAGGAGTGTCAATCGAGTAAGTGGGTCTTGCGCGGTCATCGCGGTCAAAGCGATAGGTGTTCAGTTCTTCCCATTTCTTCTGTAAGGCAGCCTCAACCTCAAGCTGGTCATATCTCGTGGGCAGACGCAAGTTGGCTTCCCCAGACCCTTTCCGTGCGTCAAGAGTCGACGCTTTGGTATCAGTGTTCATTGCGAGAAACCCTCCCAAACGAGATTTGCTCAGTCGTGATCGTTGTGCCAGCGACGAGTCCTACGGACGCGTATGAACTTGGCGGTGATACACACTCCGACACCTGCACTAGGGTGGATTCCATATCTGACTCCTTATCAAACATTCGGAGATCTTCCGGCATAGTCTCCTTGAACCTGCCTTGCCCGTCTGCTGGATACCCAGACTCTCGCAACGGATACTCCAACCGCAACGATGAGCAGAACGGTGCCGACACCAAGGTTCAGGAGCTCAATCCCAAGAGCCATCGCGCCTGCTCCTGCAAGGTTCAACTGCGACGCGAGATCGAATGCCCCGAAATAGTAGTTGAAGAACCAATGAAGCAGGATCGGAGCATATGCTCCGTACCGCAAATACACAATGCCCATTGCGAGGCCGGAAAGCATGGCTGTCGAGATCTTCCCAATCTCCCATCCGCCTCCGGATAGGTAGTGAACTGCCCCGAAGGCTCCCGAAGTGAGGACCAGCAGAACCCACTCAAACCGCGAGATGCCCTTTCTGAGGCCGTCATTGCGAATCGTGTTGAATCCCAGTAATTCCTTTGTTCTATCCGGATTCCACATGGTCAGTGCCACGAGATGGATTGTCTTTCTACGTCCTTGGCCGCCGGCAACGCGGTTCTTGCTCCACAGGAGATATAGTGCATCGAACAGTCCTACGGTCGTTATTCTGTAGCTCAGCTCTTCCAAGAGGGGGGCGTACGAAACCGTAAGAAAGCCTACGAAAGGACTTTCGAAGGAGATTCCGCCGGTCTGGACTCCGGCTGATTCCTGCAGTGTCTGCAGCAGCACAACGGCCACAAGTAGTGCAGACGCCAGTTGCGGCAGAACTACGAGATAGTTTGAGCGCAGCAAATCAGAATGAGCCATAAGATCCTTGAAAGAAGAGGGAAAGTTCTGTCTGTCGAACCAAGCGCAGGCGAAGGCAGCGACGTAGAGAAACCACATGACAAGGAAGAAGGCAGCTGCGCTGATTCCAAGTGGCATCCTAAAGTTGACAATCATGAGTATGCTCAGCGGAAGCTCAACAACCTGTCTCGAAGCCACATCGAGGCCCCCAGGAGACATGTAGAAGAGAAGCAAACCAAGGGCCATCGAAAGGAAGTAGGAGAAAAGGAGAATCCCAACTAGTACTGCCAGGCTTTTCCTCCACGCGACTGCTGCATCGTGCTTCAGTGTAGAAGGCAATTCCGAATCGCAGTCCTCACAGTCCAGCGATGTGGTCTGTCAACTGGTGGAAGCAGCTCAGATTGATCGGAGACTCAGCCGCTCACCGTCAGCACACTGGGATTCGCCCGTGAGCAAGTTCGTCGCTGAACTTGTTGATGTTCGAAAGTTCCGCGGCAACAAGATCTTGAACGCTGCTCGAAACCTCTTTCAAAGTCGTCCTAGGGTCGAGGGTGAGTTGAACTGATGCAATCTTGGGCTCGTTTATCGGTCGCCCGATCTCACTCAGAAGCCAGACATACGCCTCTCGCACTCCGGTTGTCTCACGTTGGATGCGATTCGCCACTTGATATGTGAGCAAATTGTAGATCTTGCCGACATGACTGGCCGGGTTCTTCCCAGCAGCAGCCTCTGAACATGTCGGACGGTTCAGAGGAATGATTCCATTCGCTCGATTGCCCCTTCCGACCTGTCCGCAGTCAGCTCCGTCCGCAGATGTTCCCAGTACCGTGAGGTAAAGTCCGGCAAGGTCTCTTCCATGACGATCAGCTGTGTTCACGTTCACATCAACGGAGTCCAAGTGAGCATTCGCATTCACGAAGTCGAGCACTGCTTGCTTGACCTCATCCTTGCGCTTGAAGTAGTTTGCTTCATCGTTCACGTAGCGATCGACGAAAGCGACTGCTACGGTCAGGTCCAGGTGCCTGTTCTTTCTCATGCCCATGACTTTGATGTCCTCTCCGACCTCAGGGTGACGTTTCTTGAAGTCGGCTGAGTTGAGGAATCGTTCTGTCTCGAGAACGATGCGTTCAGTCGTGGTCATGGGTGCGAATCCCACAGCTGCGGATGTGTCGTTGGCACCGAGGAACTTGTCTTTTCTATTGAAGATGTCAGTTAGCGCGTCAGATCCTTTCTTGAGTTCGATCTGATATCGCACGTGCTTGTCTGGGTCGACGAAGCGTAGGTTCTGTTGGAACCATTTCTTTGCTGTATCTTGTACGATGCTCTCTACTGCTATCTTCTCTTGTCCAACAATGAAGGTGGCTCGGTCACCGAAAACCATGAGCATCGGTTCGATGACTTTGCCTCCGCCGAATCTGCATTCAACTTCGCCTGCGACGAGGAGTCCCTTGTCGATGTTGTGATGCATGATCGCACCGAAACGCTTGAGGTATTCCTCGCTTAGAGCGACTGAGATCTTGTCCATCATGGAGTCGCATATGGTATCGGGGTGACCCTTGCCCTTGCGCTCGACTATCTCGATGGGCTGGTCTTCCACAGGGCTTTGGCTTGTTGCATTGACGGATATGTTCGTCATCACGAAACCTCGCGGCCACTACAACCAATATGACCTATTAATACAGTTGTGATGAACCTATTCCAACTGGAATAGCCTCAGCGGGTGCCTACATGCTTCCGAAGCTTGAGGAGATATCAAAACGCCGCCGTGTTGTAGGATTGAGCCAGAAGCAGCTTGCACGGCTTGCCGGTGTCAGTCAATCCCTCATCGCGAAAGTGGAGGCCGGTAAGACTGAGCCTTCGTACCTGAGGACCAAATCCATCTTCGACACGCTTGAAAAGCTGCAAAGGGAGAAAGAACTGCAAGCAAAGGATCTCCTCCAGCCTAGAGTCATCGGAGTCTCAGAAGGCGACGCCGTATCGAAAGCCGCAGCCATCATGAATGAGACAGGTTTCTCTCAACTGCCGGTCTTTGATGGACGACATATCGTCGGAAGCATCGCGGAGAAGGCGATCATGGATCGAATCGTATCGGGGATGAGCCCTCGCGAGCTTTCCAGTATGCCGGTGGCCAAGGTGATGACTGAAGCGTTTCCGCAGATCGACGAGAAGACGCCTCTTTCCCTGATCTCGGCGCTTCTGCAGTATCACTCAGCTGTACTAGTGATGAAGAGAGGACAGGTCATCGGAATAATCACAAAGGCCGATCTGTTGAAGGTGTTCTCCGACTAGGCCCTGCGTCTTGTTCTCCGTTCGGCGGCTGCAACTATCTTGATCACATCTCTATCCCTGACAATGTAGTCAGCAGGTAGTCGTACGCCTGTTCTCGCGTCGATTCCGTGAATCATAGTCTGAGCGAGTTCTGTGTGTATGTGTCCCGCCACATCTGACAGCGTAGCATTGTAGGGGACCAGTAGAACATCAGGCAGGATGTTTCCTTTCTTGTCGCTGAACTTTGTTTCATCTTCCACCGGATAAACGCAGTTCATATTGAGGAGCTTGAAGACGCAAGAGTTCAACGCGAACTGAACGCGTGTCCTTATCCACTTGGTGAATACCCTCTGCTGAACGTACACGAGTGCCTTGGATTGCTCGGGAGTGAGCTTGCTGGGCGCCAGGACTTGAAAGGTTTCCTCACCGGGAATGTATCCGATGTAGCCCTTCTCCTCTGCCCTGCGCAGAGCCAGCTCAGCATCTGCGGAACACGGAGTGACAAGGGCCCTGCCGAATTCATGGCCCAGTCTCTTGTAGTTCTGCTCTGCATAAGCGAGATCCATCTTGTTTGCTATGATCATGGTCGGCTTGGCAAGGTCCCTGATCTTGCTGGCGAATCGTTCAATGTCATCTGACTTCCAGTTCTTCAGTTCCGTGCCAACGAGATCGGTTTCACGAAGGGATCGTTGAACTTGGTCGAGACGAACTTTCAGTCCAGCAAGCGCTTCGAATACGGCCCTATCGATATCTTTCTCGCTCCCTTGGCGACGCACCTTTGAAATGCTCTTGTCCACGATTTTGGCAAACCAGCGAGTCAGTTCTTCTTCGATATCGTAGACATCTGCTACTGGGTTGCCCAAACCTGGTCGTGTGAGCTTGCCGTTCGCGTCGACGCTCCCTGAAGCGTCAACGACGTGCAACAGTGCGTCTGCCTGAGAGGCAATGCTTAGGAATTGGGCGCCCAACCTTTGCCTTTCCAAGAGCCTTTGATCAGTCCCGGAAGGTCAACCAGCTCGACGGGGATGAATCGCCGCCCGTCGATACACCTGGAGTTGCGGGGCCTGTCTTGCATCCCGAGTTCTCTGCAAACACAAACAGTCTGAACATACGCCGTGCCAGTGTTGGCCTTCTTAGTTGTGAATGGATAGGTGGAAACGTCGGCGCGTCGAAGCGTGGCAGCATTGAAGAACGTCGTCTTACCTGTGTTCGTCTTCCCGATGATGCCTAGGCGGATCATCTTCGTCATTCCAAGTTCCCTGCTCTGCGTCTATTGGACTTCACGTCTTCAATAGGGTACTGAATACAGGTGATCGTTTGAAGAAGGGTTAGTCCGGAGCAGTGGTCTAACAAGTGGCCTTGTCAGTCAAAGCCTCATTCCTTGGTGCGTCAAACATTATATACGGTGTGTGCGTGCGAGTTTAGCCCGGTGGGGCCAGCGAGTCGTCAGCCTGTGGGGCCGTAGACGACCAATACAGGTCGGCGGAGTCTAGCCAGGGATGACGACAGGACAACCCCGTTAAGGGCTCCAGAAGCCTTTGGCATAGCACGGGTTTGCTGACCATATGGGATGACGATCTTCCGGAGCGCGGGAGAAACCCGTAGACGAGAAAACGGCGGAAGTCGAGGGTTCAAAATGGCGAGCGACGCCATGACAATCCCTTCGGCCCCACCACTCCTACTGCCTAAAGCGGCTCTTTCGGATCAGAGTGGAAAAGTTCGGCGTCAGGAGTTCGCACTGTCGTCTCTCGCAGATGCTTTCTCTTGCGGGGTGTGTGTGCAAGTTCTGAAGCTGGTAATGTTTAATTATCGCTCAACCAAGGACAGCCCGGAGCTGGCGGCCATAGCTGGGAGCTAGGACCCGTTCCCATTTCGAACACGGAAGTGAATCTCCCAGGCGATTCAAGCGGTAGTGTGTTCCGCAAGGCCACGCGAAACTTGGACAGCTGCCAACTCCATATCCATCTTTCTTGCTAGAACTATCAATCAATGTTTATAACGGCGCCCGGTCGTAGTGGCCGACCCGTTGAGGATACCGACTTGACATTTGATGTGGCGCTTCAGCTCGCCCCAACCGGAGGAAGCAGCGTCCTTTCGAATCTCATGAACCTCGTAATCTTCGGGATGATCTTTGCCTCCTTCTTCTTTGGTCAACAGATACAGAGTCGGATCGCAATCCTCCAACTGGACGGTGCGGTGAGGAAACTCGAATTCATCAGGAATGACGCGAAGGCTCTAGCTATCAGAACAATCAAGAGCATCGGAAAACCAAAAGAAGATCCTTCACCTGCGCTGTCAGGTCTTCTTGAGCAGTTCTTCATCGCTCCTGTCGACCTTGATCCTGCCGGAATCATTGGCAAGCTGGATCACCTCTTGGATGTTCGCGACCTGAGGTTCAAGAGCGATGTCAAAAAGATCGCTCCGGAGGCAACCGATGCCCAAGTGAACAATCTCGAGAATCTGGTCGAAGCATCATGGGCACTCAACCTGCTTTTCAAGGTGGTGAGACACTTCTACCTCCTCGGTAAGAAGACCTCAAGCTTCTACGTGATACTGCAACTTCAGATGTTGCTGCCATTGATCATGCAGGAGGCGGAGGCGTACTCTGGTGCCGCGAAAGCGTTTGCTCAGGGACAACCAGTAGGTGACGGAGCGGGAGCGCTCGTGGCGTCGAGGCTTATGAGGGATCATCAGAAACGGGAGGTCGAGAAGGACGTCATGGTTGCTGAAACAACGATCGAGGGGCGTCGAGTCATAGCTCTCAAGGCTAAGGGGCCGGGCGGAAACGTCGGAAAGCCTGGGGACGCCATTCGCACACTGATCAAAGGGAAGAAGGGAAAGGTCGCGATGATAATCATGGTCGATGCTGCGCTCAAGTTTGAGGGAGAAAAAACAGGGGAGATAAGCGAGGGCATCGGAGCCGCCATCGGAGGAGTCGGGACAGAACGATTCAAGATAGAAGAGGAAGCGACGAAGCACAAGATCCCCGTGTATGCAATCATAGTCAAAGAGAGCATTCAGGAAGCTATCACCCCGATGAAGAAAGAGATAGTTGAGGCTGCAGACGGCGTCATTCAAAGAATCAAAGCTCTGATCCAAGAGAGGACGAAAAAAGGCGACCTCATCATAGTCGCGGGAATAGGCAACACGATAGGGATCTCACAGTAGGCGATGAAGTTGGAAGCAAAACCCAGCAGCATCTACAGCTACCTGATGGTCATCTTCAGTATAGTCATCCTTGGCTGGGCGGTCTGGGCGATGTACTCCGCCTTCAACTTCCAGCAGCAAGGAAATATGGAGAGCTTCTACTTCTACGCGATCGCCGGCTCAGTGGCGATTGTGTTGGCTGTTTCCTCGATAATGCAGATGCGAAGGAGGATAGCAGTCTTACAGAGCTTAGCAACCAAGGTGCTCTCAGTTGTCCTATGCGGGAATTGCGGGTTCAAAGTAGTGCGCGCCTTCGGTGAGGGCGACTTCGTGTACAAGGAAGTCGGCAAGTGCCAGCAGTGCAGCGGAACAATGCGAGTTGAGTCCATATACGCTGAGGAGCCCGCGAAGAAAGGCCGGCTCTAGATCGTTAGGACTTCGCAGCCGTTCTCTTTGACGATCAGTGTGTGCTCCGCCTGCGCCACGATCTTCCCGCTTGCCTCGACCAAGACAGGATATCCGGAGATGCACTTTGCCTTCACGGCCTCAGAGAAGCCTTCGTCAACGACACTCTTACCAAGCGATGTGTAGAGCCATCTCGATGCAAAAGGCAGAGTCCTGTATGCCTTCCGGACGTGCTCCACTACCCTACGCCCTGCCTCAGATCGCACTCCTTTCTCTCTGACCGCTCTGTAGATGAATACTCGATCAGAATCCTCAACTCTGCCGGCAGCCTCTTTCACCGTCACGAAGGGTTCGATCGCATAGACCTCACCGGCCTCGAATCGCCCCGGTGCCGGGCCAGCAATGTTCGGGACCGATTTCCCTGCATGGATCGTGAACCGTTCCACCTTGTGCCCCGTGAGGTTTCTGATGGGTCTGCAGCCATATTGTGCAATTGCTCTCTCGATCTGTCCCCCCACGTCGGAAAGCCTGACCCCATGAGCTATGTGGGCAATCGCAACACGCAGAGCCTCTTCGGCCACTTCAATCATTGAACTGTGAACGGGACTCAGTGAGACCGTTACGGCTGTGTCGTTAATGTAGCCGTCGACATGCACGCCAAAATCGACTTTTACTAGCGAGTCCTTTGGCAAGACACTTGCATCATCCCAAGGAGAGGTATAGTGAGCCGTAACCTCGTTGATACCAACATTGCATGGAAACGCTGGTTGTCCTCCTAGGGCAACGATCTCTGATTCGACACGCTCGCAAATCTCTCTAACCAGCGCACCTTCACGCACCAGAGATGGCACTGTCTTCCGAAGCTTTGAGATGATCTGCCCCCCTCTTCTGTAGGCTTCAAGTTCATCCTTGGCAATCAACCGTTGGACTCTCCATGGGTTGGTTCGCAGGCAGTTATCGCTTGCATTATATTTAGGCCTGAGTGACTTAGCAAGACCTCCGTAACAATTTGTGGTCCGGAACAATGCTTGGAGAGGCTCGCGCTGTCTAACAACAACGAGGAAATGATAGTTACCCCGTGGGAAGTCTCGGGTAGGATCGACTACGAGAAACTCAGTCGAGAGTTCGGCACCGAGGCTTTGACCATCGACCTGCTGGATCGTGTCCAGAAACATGCTGGCAAGTTACACACACAACTTCGCAGGAGGATCTTCTTCTCTCATAGAGACCTCAACTGGATACTGGACGAGTACGAAAAAGGTCGAAAGTTCGCACTCTACACCGGCAGAGGCCCATCGGGGCCTGTGCATATCGGACACATTGTCCCATGGATATTCACGAAGCATTTGCAGGATGTCTTCAAGGCTAATCTCTTCTTCCAGATGACCGACGATGAGAAGTTCCTGTTTCATCAGAACACGAAGCTTGATGACCCGTTCCGCTGGACGTACGAAAATGCACTTGACATCATAGCGATCGGTTTCGATCCGAAGAGGACTGTGATCATCTCAGACATCAAGAACATCAACTACCTGTATGAACTCGCCATCAAGGTGGCGAAGCACATGACATTCTCGACCGTCAAGGCGGTCTTCGGTCTTCAGGAAAGCTCCAACATAGGCATAATCTTCTTCCCTGCAATCCAGTCAGTACCTGCCTTCCTGCCATCTGCAGTCAGCGGGAAGAGCGTCCCTTGCCTGATACCGGCGGCAATTGATCAGGATCCATATTGGCGAATCGCCCGAGACGTAGCGCCTAAGCTTGGATTTCCCAAGCCGGCGCAGATTCATTCCAAGTTTCTCCCAGGGCTTGGAAAGGGAGGCAAGATGTCAGCGTCAATGCCTGAGACTGCGATCTTCACCACCGACTCGCCAGAGATAGCCGAACGCAAGATAATGAGCGCCTTCACAGGAGGGCGCACTACAATCGAAGAACAGAGGAAGCTAGGCGCGAACCCTGACATCTGCAGCGTGTACCACTACGAGTACTTCCTCTTCATGGACGACGACAAGGACATAGAACAACTTCGCAGAGACTGTCTTTCAGGTCACATACTATGCGGAGAATGCAAGAAGATGCTCGCAGAGCGAGTGAAGCCTTTTCTCATGGAACATCAGGCAAAACGAGAGAAAGCGAAGGACCACATAGAGGAATTCCTCGCGGAATCGAAGGGTGTCGATTTGCCTGAATGAATCTGCGTAGAGCTAATATATCGTCGCATCTTTACCTAGTGTTGGGACGTCTCCGGAGATCCATGATGAGATGCGAGAGAAAGGATGACGGTGACTGCGTTTTCACGTTCACTCCCGGCACTTGAGTTGCCATGCGCTTGCACTTCGCATCTGAATTCACCCATTCGACTGAATGCACTTCGGAGCAGACACACAAACCTGGCTCTATTGGAACGAAGGGTGTGATCTAGTGACTGAACTTAGAGAGCACGAAGCGAGAACACTCCAAGCGGCTGCAACTCTTGGAAAGCCGTCGAAGTCAGCGCAAATTGCCGCCCAAACTGGGCTTGACGAAGCTGCTGTCATGCGAGCAGCTCTGGTCCTGGCTGAGAAAGGGTACGCATCGATCAGAGACGAGACTACGTTGTTCGCGACGCTGACTGTGGAGGGACGAGGCTATGCAGAGAAGGGATTGCCCGAGCGTAGGATTGCGAAGATCGTCGTTGACAACGGAGGAACAATGAATGCGTCCGAAGCTGCGCAAAAGGCAGATGTCCCAGCTGAGATGCTTCCGATCGTGTACGGGTGGCTCAGGAGGAAAGGCTGGGCAGACCTCGACACAACCGACAGGACAACGAGGATAGTCGCAACCAGACTACCGGATAGATCTCCTGACGAGGAGGTTCTAGAAAGACTCTCGAACTCTCCTGAGATCGACGTGTCCAGACTGTCGCCGGCAGACTCCGCCCAACTGAACCTGCTGAAACAGAGAAGACTCGTTTCAGTGCACGAACGAACAGACAAAGTGATCTCTATCACTGAAGAGGGACTGAGGCTTGCTGAGCGTGGAATCGCCGTTCAGGCCGAAGTCAGCAGCCTAACGCCGGAGATGCTCGCAACCGGAAGTTGGCGACAGGTCAGGCTCAGGAAGTACGATGTCAGGGCACCCGTGGCACAATATTGGCCGGGTAAGAAGCAAGCCTATCGACGGTTCTTGGACGAACTGAAGTGGAAGCTCGTTGCACTTGGATTCAAGGAGATGACTGGACCGATCGTCGAGTCGATGTTCTTCAACTGCGATGCACTCTACATGCCCCAAGATCATCCTGCTCGTGAAGTGCACGACATATACCTCATCAAATCGCCGGAGTATGGCGATCCTGCTCCTTTTGCCCGTTATCTCCAGAATGTCAAGAAGACTCACGAGAGCGGTTGGACGACAGGATCAACTGGCTGGAGATGCTCATATTCAGAAGCCGAGGCTTCGAGGCTCGTCTTGAGAAGTCATGGAACCGCGGAGAGTGCAAGGACCCTCGTCAGCCAGGAACTGCAGATTCCTGGAAAATACTTCTCAATTGCGAGATGTTTCCGTCCTGACAAGGTAGACAAGACACACCTCACGGAGTTCAATCAGGTTGAAGGGATAGTCGTCGGCGAAGGTCTCTCGCTCAGAGATCTGCTTGGAGTCTTAGAGAAGTTTGCAGTAGAAATTGCTGGCGCCGACAAGGTGAGATTCAATCCCGACTACTTCCCGTTCACAGAACCGAGTGTGGAGCTCCAAGCATACAAGGACGGAGTGGGCTGGTTCGAGTTCGGCGGATCAGGGATCTTTCGTCCGGAACTCACGATCCCTCTCGGCATTCGAGTGCCAGTAATAGCTTGGGGGCTCGGGGTCGAGCGTCTCTTCATGATGAAAGCTGGCATCGACGACATGCGGACGCTCTTCTCTCAAGATCTCGAATGGCTAAGAAAGCAGGAGCTCGCGTAGAATGGTCACAATAAGTGTGCAGCAGGAGGATCTTGAAGAGCTGATCCAGGCCAAGCTACCGAGGGATCTGTCTGCTCTCAATGAGATTCTTGGTCAAATCAAGTGCGAAGCTAGTCGCGCAATCTCGGAAGAGAGCGGTGTCGAGGAGCTAAGCCTCGAGAACAAGGACACCAACAGACCGGACCTGTGGTCTCCAGAGGGGATAGCTCGTGCGTTGCGCGGATTTCTTGGTCTCGAGACAGGCCTCAAGGACTACAGAGTGGCTGCTGCGTCCGGCACATCGGTAAAGGTCGACGCTCGCCTGGGGAAGATCAGACCTTTCATCGCGTGCTCGATTGTGAAGAACGTACGGCTAACAGACGCTGCTATTCGAGGACTCATGCATCTCCAAGACAAACTCGACGATAGCTACGGCCGACAGCGAAGCAGATCGTCGATAGGGCTCTATGAATATGATCTGATTGTCCCCCCGTTGAGGTACACTGTCGCACGACCGGACGAGATCGGCTTCATCCCTCTGGGCACAAACGAACAGATGACTCTCAGGGAAATCATAGCCAAGCATCCTAAAGGGATCGAACACGGCCACATCGTCGAGGGGAACCCTCTCTGGCCGATCCTGCTCGACTCAAAGAACAGCGTGTTGTCTTTTCCCCCCATCATAAACTCGAACGATTTGGGCAGAATCACTCCTCGGACGCACAGCGTGCTAGTAGAAGTGACTGGAACATCACTCAGCACGGTATTGAACGCGCTAATGATGGTCACTATCAGTCTTGTTGACCGCGGAGGGCGGACCTATTCGGCTATCATTCACTACCCATATGGAAGCACGAGAAAGGCCGTTACACCGGTCTTCAAGACGAATCGCATGAGGCTCGGTCTCGACTACGTTAGGCACGCGCTTGGCATCGAAGTTTCTGCAAGCGAAGCAATCAGACTGCTTCGGAAGGCGAGATTCGACGCGACCAAAGCCTCATCCGACTCTTTGAGTGTAATCGTGCCGTGCTTCCGATTGGACATAATGCACCCCGTCGACATCATAGAGGACATCGGCATCGCCTATGGCCTAAACCGGATCGAACCAAGATGGCCTCCTCATGGGACCGTTGGAGGCATAACACAGCAACACGAATTCAATGACCTACTGAGGGAGCTAGCGATTGGCCTTGGTTTCCAAGAAGTGCTCACCTTTGTACTGTCGAATCCGGAGAAACTCTTCACACGAATGAATCTTCCCACCCAGACAATCGTTGAACTCCAGAACCCCAGAGTTCAGACCCTGACATGTCTCAGGAACTGGCTGATTCCGAGCCTGATGGATATCCTCTCCTCCAATGTCCATGTTGAATATCCGCAGCGAGTCTTCGAACTGGGAGACTGTATTGTACGGAACGGCTCGGAGGTGAAAGAGATCGTGAAACTCGCAGGTATCACCTGTCACGCTGAGGCTTCCTTCACTGAAGCCAAAGCTTCAGTTGAAGCTCTTGCTGCGAATCTTGGTTTGCAGTGCCAGATCGGCGAAGTAGGTCACAGTAGCTTCTTGGAAGGGCGAGCAGCTTCAGTCTCATCTGGCGGAAAGGAGATTGGAATCGTGGGTGAGCTTCATCCGCAAGTCCTCGAGAACTGGGGAATCCAAAACCCGGCAGCAGCCTTTGAACTGGATGCTCAGGAGCTACGCCTCCTCGCAGCGAACCATTAATCTAGTCGGCCACAGACACAGCCACATCGGGCACTAGAAACAGCCCACCTCTGAGAGAGCCGACCCAGTGGGGCGACGCCCCTCGATGAAGTTCGCGTGTTAGTGTCGTGGGCGACAGGGCAGGAGTTCATGTGCTACTTGAGCTCTTGCCCATGGTGAAACCTGAGTCATTCTTTAAGAGGCCTACAGTCAATCTCCAGAACGAGAGATGCGCTTTGGATGTGGAGCAGCGACTTGAGCTGATCCTGCGGGGTACCGAGGAAGTCATCACACAAGATGAACTGAAACAGCTTCTAGAGACGACGCGGTCTCCCAAGGCCTACTGGGGCTTCGAGCCAAGCGGTGGAATGCACATCGGGACAGGATTGATCTGCGGAGGAAAAATCCTGGACATGGTAGACGCCGACTGCCAATTCACAGTATTCCTGGCAGATTGGCACGCATGGATCAACAACAAACTCGGAGGCAACTTGGAGAGCATCCGCTTGTGTGCAGAGTATTTCAAGCGATGTTTCACCGGTCTAGGAATCCCGCCGGACAAGGTCACGTATCGTTTGGGTTCTGAGCTCGAGAGCAGTATCGACTACTGGGAGAAGGTGATACGGATAGCCAAGTCCAACTCCACGAAGAGAACCCTCAGGGCGCTCCCGATAATGGGGCGAGAGGTGGATACAGAAGACATCGAAACGGCCGCGCTGTTCTATCCCTGCATGCAAGCGGCAGACATATTCCAACTCGACCTTGACATCGCGTGCGCAGGAATTGACCAGAGGAAGGCACACATCATAGCCCGTGAATCAGCTCAAAAGTTGCAGAGGAAGAAGCCCATCTCAGTACACACACCTCTCCTTCTGAGCCTTTTCGGGGGATCTCAGTACCAATCTGGGACCAAGACTTCAGGAGATCTTGATGAGAATCCAAGATTCGACTTTGAGATCGGAAGCAAGATGGCAAAGAGCATTCCTGGAAGTGCGATTCTTGTACACGACCAGCCGGAACAGATAAGAGACAAGATAAGATCTGCGTACTGCCCGCCCCGAGAGACTCAAAACAACCCAGTCCTAGATATCGTTCGCCTGATTCTGATACCTCAGATGGGAAGCTTGGAAATCGAGAGACCGGCCAAGTATGGTGGCAGCATTCAATTCGGGAAGTACTCCGAAATTGAGAAGGCATATGCACTCGGTCAGTTACATCCGCAGGATCTCAAGGACAGTGTCGCCAAGGCTCTTACTGGAAGACTCGAAGGAGTCCGAAAAGAACTCGACAAAGATCCAGACCTCCTAAGGCGTGTCACGGCCATGGAGATCACCCGGTAGGACTTCGGCGTGAATTGAGCGCTGAAGAGAGGCGGCTAGACGCCGTCAAAGGACTCATCGAGAAGGTTGCAGCCAACTCAAAACGAGGAGTTCCTGTAATCGTCGAGGGCCCCAATGATGTCAAGGTACTACGTAGGCTGGGAATCGTAGGACCGCTCTTCTGCGCGAAGTCCCGACGCCTGGGACTAGTTGATTTTCTCGACTCGATCGCAACTCACTCCGAAGTGATCATACTGACAGACTTCGACAAGGAAGGCCGAGCGCTCGCTTGGCGCCTACGCAGAGACCTCTCTCAGATGCGTGTCAAGGCAAACGTCGAAATCTGGAAGCAATTGAAAGCGCTTGTTCGCTCTGAGATTGTTGGAATTGAGAATCTAGAGAGTTACCTAGATAGGCACACTGCAAGGTTGGTTGCGTCGATGAGGCGAGATTCGCCAGCTAGAGTGTCTTCGTCATGATCTCTATCATGTCGACGAGCCGGTTTGTGTAGCCCCACTCGTTATCGTACCAAGCAAGGATCTTAGCCATCCTACCGTCAAGCACCATCGTGGACAATCCGTCGATTATGCATGAGTGTGGGTTTCCGATGATGTCTATCGATACTAGGGGCTCCTCAGAGTATTCCAGAATGCGCTTAAGCGGGCCATCAGCTGCAGCCTTGAAGGCACGATTGATTGTCTCAGATGTGGCGTCCTTCTGAAGCTCCGCCACAAAATCAACCAGTGATCCGTCCGGTACTGGTACTCGATATGCTAAGCCGTTGATCTTTCCCTTCAATTCCGGAAAGATCTCTGTTATCGCTTTCGTCGCACCTGTCGTGGTCGGTATGATGGAAAGGGCAGCTGCGCGTGCACGTCTGAGGTCTCTGTGAGGAAGGTCCAGAATCCTCTGATCATTCGTGTAGGCATGTGCGGTGCTCATGAGTCCCCGCAGCATGCCGAAATTCTCGTGAAGCACCTTCACGACGGGCGTCAAGCAGTTTGTAGTGCATGACGCCAGCGAGATGATGTTGTGAGCCTTTGGATCATACTTGGAATCGTTGATTCCGGGCACAATGGTGACGTCGGGATTCGATGCCGGTGCTGAAATCAACACTTTCTTGGCTCCTGCCTTGAGATGTTTCGACACTTGTTCTCTGTCAGTGAAGAGCCCCGTGGATTCCAGCACGACATCGACGCCAAGCTTGGACCAGGGCAATTCTCCGGGGTCTCTGTGAGCTAGGACGGCTATCTCTTTGCCATCGACGGAGAAACCGTTCGGAACGAGCTTCACGTCAGCATTGAATCTGCCGAAGACGGAATCATACTTTAGAAGGTGAGCGAGTGTCTTTGCATCAGCCACGTCGTTTACTGCAACGATCTCAGCGTTCATCTTCGATTGCTTGAACACCCGGACAAAGGCTCTACCAATCCTACCGAACCCGTTTATCCCGATCTTGACAGCCACCTTATCCCACCGTTTCCCGTAGGGGGAACCAGCCTTTCTCTTAAAACCGTTTCACAGTAGCCACTAGCCAAGGCGATACGGTAGGTTTTCGGCGATGAGCAAACGTTTATCAGCAGTTGTGGGGCTAGCGTTGCTCAAGCTGACGCGCGAAAGCGCTTACAGACTTCACTTTCCTTCAAACCGCACAACTGGTGCTTCACTTGAAAGGGAGAACGCTACGGAGGAGTAGTAGGTTGACTCGTATGCGTATCCGCGTCTGTGACGGAGGTTCACTATCAATTGGGAACAGAAGGTCAATTCGCACTCACCACGAAGTACGTCGTATTAGCGACGTTCGAAGTGGAAGGAGTCGTTGAGAAACCCGACGTGATCGGCGCGATCTTCGGGCAAACTGAAGGCCTGTTTGGGCCTGACTTGGATCTAAGAGAACTTCAGAAGAGCGGAAGAGTAGGAAGAATAGAAATCCAGCTAGAATCCAAACAAGACAGAACCTTTGGAACTATACTCATCCCGTCGAGCCTGGACAAGGTTTCCACTGCAATAATCGCAGCAGCGATCGAGAGTGTCGACCGAATCGGGCCATGCACAGCGAAAGTCAAGCTTGAGAAAGTCGAGGATGTCCGCGAGGAGAAGAGGAAGGTAATCCTCGACAAGGCCAAGGAGATCCTCAAGAAATGGGTAATTGAGGGCTCTCCAAGCACGGACGAGATGGTCAAAGAAGTCTCAGGTGCAATCAGATCAGCAGAGATAGTCGAATATGGCCCCGACAGAGTCCCTGCCGGACCAGAAGTGCAACAGAGTGGCTCGGTGATAGTAGTTGAGGGGCGAGCGGACGTCCTCAATCTGCTGAGATGTGGAATCAAGAACTCAGTGGCCATAGAGGGCACGAAGATCCCTCAGACAATCATCACTCTCTCAAAGAACAAGGAGGTCACCGCTTTCCTCGACGGAGACAGAGGCGGAGACCTAATACTCAAGGAACTTGACCAAGTTGTGGAACTGGACTACCTCACAAGAGCTCCGGCAGGAAAAGAGGTTGAGGAACTTACCCCCAAGGAGATAATGAAGGCCCTTCGAGAACGTGTCCCACATGGTGCACCCAAGCCTGAGGTGAAGCCGACCCCAGAGGTCAGAGTGTCTCTACCTCAAACGATCATCCAGAGAGCACAGGAGCTGAGAGGGACCCTTGAAGCGGCTGTCTTCGACGAATCCACAAAAGAGATCGCCCATCTTCCGGTCAGCGAACTCGCCAATCAACTGCCAACAATAGAAGCGGCCCACACTCTCGTCTTTGACGGAGTCATAACACAGCGTATACTCGATGTTGCGGATCAGAAGAAGATCAAGTTCGTAGTCGGTGACAGGCTCTCAGAGATAGCTAAGAGACCCTCGGGGCTGCAGATACTGACGCTGTCGGATCTTGCGGCTAGGTAGCTACAAAAGCAATCGTTGTCTTCCTAGCAGCAACTGATCTTGGCCCGATCTTGAACACTTCGAGTACTCGACCAGCTGAAGGGACGATCCGGTTTGAGACATAGTACTCCACGTCCACTTCGTCAGGTGGAACTGTGAAGTGGGGTTGAGCTTTCTCGTACAACTTCTCACCTTTCCTCGTGATGACATAGCCGATCTTTCCTCCGGGCAGAAGCTCTCTGCAATAGCCGAGATACTTCTTCGCGACCTCTACGTGAGGCGCTCTGACATTTTGCTCCTCTATTGGCTTGGTCAGGCTCTTCCACATGACGACTTCCGGGATTGAGAGGAAGAAACTAAGGTTCTTCAAGGCAGCATGCCTCTACTGGTTCCCCGATGATTCAGTTCGTCGCACCAGAACCCATGCGTCTTCCCCATCCGAATAGTAGCGCTTGATCTCTGAGGATTTCCGGAACCCCATCTGCTCATAGAATGCGATCGCCGGCTCGTTGCCCTTACGTACCTCAAGATGGATCACGCTGATTCCCTCTTGAACGAGTCTGCTTGTTACTGCGGACAGCAGTGCCGAACCTATGCCTTTTCGCCTGTGGTTTGATGCTACCGCGACCGAAATGACGTGCCCACCTTGTTTGTCTGTAGCTGCAACGGCGTATCCTACAATCTCTTGGCCAACGGTGGCAACAAAGAATGAGTCCCGCTCGTTCGCAATCAGATCCTCCAGCAGGACACGGGGGTACGGGTCTTGGAAACATCCTATCTCGACAACATGGACGCCGTTGCCGTCTGATGTTTCTGCTTGACGAATCAGGAATGACAACCAGACCCGCGCTGCTCGAATCTCATTCTGAGCGGGCTAAGATGAAAGTACCGCTTGCTCGCCACCAACCAGACCCTTGCCAACTGGGACCTGTGGCCCTTTCTTCCCTCAGACTCGGTCCAATTGCTCATCCATTTGGGGTGAAACGAACTGCCGCGTGCATCCTACAAAACTATAATAAACGGTTCTGGGTCGTACGCTACGACTCGCCGTTAGGAAGGAGGAAGCGACCATTTCGGAGAAACGTGTTGAACGTTGGGGAATAGCCAACATATACTCCTCGTTCAACAACACGTTAGTTCACATAACTGATCTCGCCGGAGCGGAGACTGTCGCCCGAAGTTCGGGAGGACAGCACGTGAAGGCAGACAGGCTTCAGGGTTCACCCTACGCGGCGATGCAGTCTGCAGGAGCTGCCGCGAGAACGGCCAAGGATAGAGGAATCACTGCTCTTCATATTCGAGTACGAGCGCCGGGGGGCCATGGTGCACGGACACCAGGCCCAGGCGCGCAAGCAGCAATACGTATGCTGGCTCGAGCCGGGTTCAGGATCGGCAGGATTGAAGATGTCACTCCTGTTCCACATGACGGAACACGCCGACCTGGTGGTCGTAGAGGAAGACGCGTCTAGTCCGTCATCTCATTCTGCTTGGTTTCGGAACCCTAATCAACTCTCACCTTAGGAATCAAGTGATGAATTGGAAGACGAGGTGACCAAGGACGGTCAGGGAAACTGGAACAAGCTCCCAGACACCGTCTCCGTCTTCGGGAATGAGTCCCGCTCCGGGCGTCTGGGTCGGAAGTCTGAGACATCTAGTAGAGACGGTAGTCGGTCTTCCCCCTTTCAAGCACCTAGTAAACTGGAGTCGCATCTACTCTCTTTGGCCTGTACACCTGACAACCGCCTGTTGCTCAGCCGAATTCGGCGCCTTGATGTGTCCTAGATACGACCCGGAAAGATTCGGCATGCAGGCTGCTGCGGGATCAATGCGTCAGAGCGACCTCTTGATAATCGAGGGAACTATTACAAAGAAAATGTTGAAGAGAGTAAAGGTCATCTGGGAACAGATGCCCAACCCGAAATATGCAATTGCCATGGGAGACTGCGCATGCTCGGGTGGGCTCTTCCACGATTCCTACAGCATAATCAACGAAGTTCAGAAGGCCATACCAATCGACATCTACGTTCCTGGCTGTCCTCCGAGACCCGAAGCCCTTCTAAACGCCATCATCAAACTGCGGGAGAAGATTCGAAGAGAGGAGGTCTATCCGAAATGACTGCAGCGCTCCTCGACGTAGAAGAAAAAGTCGCCACAGCCGTTAGGGAGCAACTTGGTGGCGCAGTGGAGGAAGTGAAGGTAGAGCGCAAGGGCAGGATTTCGATCGTCGTCCGCAAGGAAACGGCGAGAGATGTCGCTGCATGGTTGCACGAGATGGGCTTTGATCACACTGTCGCCGTTGCTGGAATCGATCGTCTAGCCGAGAAGAGAATCGAAGTCATCTATTTTGTGTCCTCATTCTCCCGCGACGATTTCAAACACATAGTCCTTTCACTCAAGGTCAACCTTGACCGAGACAATCCTTCACTGCAGACGTTGACACCGATATGGGAAAGTGCCAATTTCTTCGAGCGTGAAGCGTACGAGATGTTTGGAGTGAATTTCGAAGGTCACCCCAACCTGCAGAAGCTGTTGCTCCAGGACAACTGGGACGGCCCACCTCCTCTGAGGAAAGACTTTAAGATCCCGGAGATGGCATGAGTTGTCCATTCTGGATCTGAACGTTGGTCCTCAGCATCCGGGCTCCGGCCACATGAGGATCATGGTCAAAACTGATGGCGACCTCATAGTAGAAGCGACACCAGACATCGGCTACGTTCATAGAGGCGTCGAGAAGATAGCGGAATCAAGAAACATCATAAAGAACATTCCCATGGTTTGTCGACCAAACATCGCCGACGATTCACATCTGAACTGGTCATATATCGCACCGATCGAAGAACTCCAAGGAGTCGAGGTCCCGGAGCGCGGTCTCTATATCCGGACAATTCTCTGCGAGATGAACAGAATAGCCAGCCATCTTTACGGAATGGCAATAATGGGTGGAGTCTTCTCCGGGCACACCACAATGTACATGTTCGGTTTCGGTGACCGGGAACTGCTGCTCGACCTGCATGAGATGCTTACAGGCGCGAGAATGACGTTCTCGTTCTCTGTCCCAGGGGGCGTAAGGAGAGACCTTCCAAAAGGATTCAAAGAGAAACTGTTGGACACACTGGACTATCTTGAGTTTCACCTCCCCGCAATTGACCGAATCTTCCTGAGCAACCCTATCTTCGTGGAGCGCGCAAGGAACGTCGGGGTCCTCAGGAAGGAAGATGCAATAAGGCTAGGCGTAGTCGGACCGGTTCTGAGGGGCTCCGGCGTACGATGCGACGTAAGGAAGGATGCTCCCTACGGCGCCTACGATAAGCTGGATTTTGAGATTCCCACATTCAAAGAAGGCGACAGCCTCTCAAGATGGCTGGTAAGATTCGAGGAGATCAAACAGAGCATGGCGATCCTCAGGCAGGCTATAAGGGATATTCCAAAGGGGCCGATCGCCAGAAAAGTCCCAATCGTGATTCCTAGGGGAGAAGCGATTAGCAGGATCGAATCGGCGCGTGGAGAGATCAACCACTACATCATAGGAGACGGAAGTGACAAGCCCTACCGAGTCAAGATGAACACAGGCTCGTTCAAGAATCTGTTGGCGCTACCTTTCCTTCTGAAAGGCGTTCACATAGGCGACCTGCCAATAATCTACGGAAGCTTGGACTACTGGCCAATAGAAGCAGACAGGTAGGAGATGAACGCAGTGTCAACAGCTGGGGCTTTCTGGGAAGGCGTGAAACACATGTTCAAGAACAGATTCACTATCAAGCATCCATACCAAAAACACGAAATCCCGGATGGTTACCGAGGAAGACATTTGCTCTACATGGACCGATGCATTGGTTGCGGAATATGCGCGTGGATATGTCCCGAGAAGACCATCACGATGGTCCCCGTTACCAACCAGAAGACGTATCCGCAGAATCCAAAGAATAGGTTTCCACAGTACTGGTACATCCGTTGCTGTTTCTGTCATTTCTGTACCGACTTCTGTCCGACGGGGGCTTTGGATTACACGAAGGATTACGATCTTGCGGAGTATGAGAAGGAGTTGATCATCTGGAGCCCGGAGCGACTGTCGAGGGTTCCGGAGGGACACCAAGGATACCGCACGGAGTTTCACGGCTGGGCCGGCGTCAACCACGTGCCGCTGACAAGGGAGGACTGAACGGTCTCATGAGTGAAATCCAGAATGACATCATCCGGAAGATGGCCCGCCGCAGGAAGCCCCGTAGACGAACGCTAGGACAGTATCGGAAGCCTTCAATGGCTGGACTGGAAGCTGCCCGGTAGCCAAGCACACGAAGATCATAGGAGAGTTAGCAATCAACCGCGCTCTGGAAGGACCGAGCGAAATCTGCAGGTTAGAGAAGGCCTAGAGCCGTGACGGAATCATCATGATCACGGACAGGACTGGCTCAGGGTAGACCCCGGTCAGGATTATGACCGCGGCAGAAAACGCGAGTACCGAGACGAAAAGGCGAGGTTCCTTTACGCGTGTCATGTCGGGCGCGTCGTCAAGATACATCCGTTTTATAATCCACCCGTAGTATGCCAGCGAAAAGGCGCTGTTCAGCACCCCCGCGAGCGCAAGCCAAGAGAGATTTGACTCCATGGCGGCCGTGAATAGGACTAGCTTGCTCATGAATCCATTCAGCGGAGGAACTCCTGCAAGCGCAAGCAACGAAATCGTTAGCGCGAGCGCGGTGTGAGGCATCCTCTTCCCTAGCCCCGAGTATCCATCCAGAGCTGTGGTTGACAACTTCATCATGACTGCCGCTGCTGCAAAGAACGCTGCTGACTTCATTATCGAATGGTTAAGGATATGGAACAAGGCACCGCCAACCCCAAGAGTCGTCGGCGCGGCAAGACCGATCATGATGTATCCTGACTGAGCGATACTGGAGTAGGCCAAGAGGCGCGTGAAGCTCTTTTGCGTCAGCGCTCCGACATTGCCCAAAGTCATCGTGAGCAGAGCGATCACAGCAAATATCACTGACCAGTCCGCCTTGTAGACGGCAAGAGATACGAAGAATACTCGTATCAACGCGGCGAATCCCCCGCTCTTCGTGCCGGCTGCAAGAAGCGCAGCTATAGTGGTCGGCGCACCCTCGTATGCATCGGGTATCCACATGTGGAACGGGACCGCGGCAACCTTCATTCCGAAGCCGGCGATGAAGAGAGCTATCGCGACGACAGTTAGGGGCTCCAATAGCAGATTCTGCGAGCTGAGTGCCTCACCGATCACAATCATGTTCGTGCTTTTCGTTATTCCGAAGAGGAGAGATATCGCATAGATCACGAGGCCGGATGACAACGCGCTGACCAGAAAGTACTTCAGAGCTGCCTCGTTTGAAGCCGGGTCTTTCTTCAGAATGCCGGTCAGAACATAAGTGGGGACGCTCATCAGTTCCCAAGAGACGAAAAGAACAACCAGGTCCACAGAGAGCGCCACTAGGATCATTCCGAACGTGGAGAACAGCAGCAGTCCATAGTAGGCGAGGGGATTCTCGGTCCGACTCATGTATGAGAGCGAAGTCACGTTGACAAGCACTGAGATCAACAGGAAGATCACGGCAAAAAAGAGCGAAAATGCGTCAATCGAGAGGACGCCGGACACAAGTGTGAGCGGTCGCTGAGTCTGAAGAAACATTACGAGCGCGGAACCCAATGAGACCAGCAACGCCGTCAACGTCCAGTACGGCACGAGATTCTTCTTGACAGTGCGAAACAACCAGTCAGCGGCGGGGGTCAACAACCCGAAAAGCGGAAGTGGGAGCAGAAACAGTGCCGTCAGCAGATCCACGGTGAACCCCCCGTTGAACTCCGTTTGTTCAGCCAACGTTCTATAAAGAAGTTAGTTAGATAGCTAGACAAGCCCCAACCGCTCTAGACCGCTTATCGTCGAGTTGATGAGCGAAAGCATAGGCGCCGGGTATACTCCAAACAGCAGTAGCGGAACCAAGAACACAGCAAGTGTCAACAGTTCGAATGCTGGTGCCTCGTTCCTGGCCATCGTGCCCTCTGGTGAGGTCACCAGAACTCTTCGGAGCATCCACACAAAGTAGCCAGCCGTGATTGCGGGGACAAGCACTACCGCAGCCAGCAGAAGATTCACTCTAATTGCTGACAGTATGACCATGTACTCGCTGATGAAGCTCCCAAAGCATGGAAATGCCATAGCGCCAAGCGATCCGAGCACTAGCAGAAACGACATGAGAGGCATTGCTCTCCCCAGACCAGGAAGCTCTCGGATAATCCTAGTTCCCATCTGTTGGTGTACGACCCCAGACATGAGAAAGAGCATGCCAATAGCGCAGGCATGGTTGAACATTTGGAAGACCGCTCCGGAGAGTCCAATCGTCGTGAATGAGAAGGCACCTAGCAGCACGTACCCCATGTGATTGATGCTTGTGAGGGCGATCATACGCTTTAGGTCCTGCTGGGTCATTGCTACGATAGCGCCGTAGAACATGGTCAATACTGCGAGGCCGATCATACCAGGCGCGAGGAAGCGAGAAGCTTCAGGGAACAGTCCCAGCATGATCCGGATGAAGCCGTAGCCTCCCATCTTCAGAAGGAGCCCTGCAAGTAGTACACTGATTGGGGCGGGCGCTTCGACATGCGCATCCGGAAGCCACGTGTGGAAGGGCACAACAGGAAGCTTGACGGCAAAACCAAAGAAGACAGCGATGGCCATAGGCACTTGCAGCATAAGCGGCAGCTTCAGGTTTGAGAGAGTCACAAGATCGAATGTGTGGGGCTGAGAGAAGGCATAGAGTGCGATGAACCCGAGAAGCATTACGGTGCTCCCGACATGGGTGAAGATTAGAAACTTCATCGCCGCGTACTTCTTCTTTGGACCGCCCCAGACGCCGATGAAGAAGAACATTGGGATGAGAACGAGCTCCCAGAAGACGTAGAACTGTATTAGGTTGAGTGAAGTGAAGACGCCGATTATGGCGCCCTCGAACAGAAGCAGCAGTGCATGGTAAGGCCCGATGGAGAAAGTAATCTCTCGCCGAGAGCCGGCTGTCGCAAGTGTCGTCAATAACGTGGATATGATCAACAGCGGCACGCTCACTCCGTCGATTCCGAGTGCGAAGGTCAACCCAAAGGATTCTGCCCAAAGATACGTCTCGACCATCTGAAATCCGGTCTGGTGCTGATCATACGTTGCAAAGATCACAACAGCCAGAAGGAGGGTGGCTCCGGAGATCAGCAGAGTCAGGACCTTAGCGGCCTTCTCGTTGACGCGGGAGACTATGAAGACGAGAAGTGCCCCTGCAATTGGAAGAAAGATCATTGTTGAGAGCAGGCCGACCATCAGAGCTCACCGACCAAGCAGAACCATCGCGACGACGAGCAGAAACACGCCGAACGCAAAGACCATTAGATACTGCTGAGCAACTCCGGTTTGCAGCTTTGAAATTGCTCGTGAGAAACGTCTTCCCGTGGAGGCTACGCCGTTCACTGCTCCGTCCACGATCTGAAGGTCGAATCGGTCGCCTGTCTTCGAGAGGCCCACTGATAGCAAGGAGACTGCGTTGCTGATGCGGTCGAAGAAACCGTGCTCGATCCACCTGTAGAGACCTCCGCTGACAGAAACCGTTCCGCGTACAAAGATCCAGTAGTACACAGAATTGATGTAGAGTCGATTCCACAGGAACTCGTGGGTGGATCTCAGCAGCGGATTCTGAAGCAACTTCTCTGTGTCGAGTTTTCTCGAGATGTAGAGCTTGTAACCAATCGCTCCACCAACTAGCAAGGCCAGCAGCGTTGTTGTGGCGGCGGCTATGTCAGGTGAAATGTAGGGGAGAGGGGTAACCAGGGCTTCTTTCGATGGGGCGGTTACCAGTGTAAGACCGCCTATCAGGAATGAGGAGAGCGCATGCTCGAACACAGGCCCAGCTACTCCGATCAAGATTGTGAGTGCCGCCAGCAGGAGACATGGAACATACATGATTGGGGAAGCTTCTTGGATCTTCACTCCTTCTTGCTCCAGCTTTATCACGTGAGCGCTCTTACGACCGAGAAATACCCAGCCCAAGATCTTCAGACTGTAAATGAGCGTCAGCGCAGCCGTGATCGCGGCGATGATGTACAGCCATAACTGACCAGCCTCCCAGGTAGTTGCAAGGATCGCGTCCTTGCTCCAGAAACCACTGAGCGGCGGGACGCCTGAGAGTGCCAGAACCGCGACAAGCATTGCGGCAAACGTGAACTTCATGTTCGAGCGGATTCCCCCCATCTCATTCATGAATCGAGTCTCACACGAATGTATGACAGCCCCCGCCGCCATGAAGGCTGCAGCCTTGAAGATTGCATGATTCATCAAGTGGAATAGGCCCGCGGTGTATCCGAGGGCGAACTGCAAGCCCATCCCGCCGACACCTATTGCGAGCATCATGTATCCTATCTGGGAGGCTGTGGAGTAGGCTAGGGTCTTCTTCAGTTCCTTTGCAACTATCGCCTGCGCTCCTGCAGCAACGGCTGTGATGGCACCGATCCAGCCGACGATCTCGAAGAATGTGAAAGGCTGCCCGTACGTGATGATCGCGTTGAACAAGATGGGGCCGGTACGTGCAACAAGGTAGACGCCCGCTTTCACCATCGTGGCGGCATGGATGAGCGCAGAAACCGGCGTGGGGCCGGCCATCGCGTCAGGCAACCATTCATGCAGCGGCATTTGAGCCGACTTCCCGATAGGACCCCAAAACAACAAGAGCCCGGTCGGCAAGAGCAGCCCAACTCGTGCGAGGTCACCTGCCCAGCTAATGTTCTTCGACAGCTCCACCAGATTGAGCGTGCCTGCACTCGCGTAGATGATGAATATCGCGACAAGCAGGCCGATGTCACCGATCCTTGTCATCACGAAAGCTTTCAGGCCCGCATGGCTCGGAGAGTAGCTCATCGGGACGCCCCAAGCCTTGTCTCCTTCAGAGCCCACCCACTTGTCAGGCTCGTCAGAGTACCAATATCCTATCAGAGCATACGAGCATAGACCGACGCCTTCCCAACCGAACATGAGCTGCAGCAGATTATCCGAAAGTACCAGCAGGAGCATGTTTCCGATGAAATAGTTGACGAAGAACCAGTACCTTGTCAGTGTAGCCTCATTCCGCATGTATCCGATGCTGTAGACAACGATCAAAAAGCTGACCCATGCGACAACGTTTGACATCAAGACGCTCAATGGATCGATGAGCACGCCCGCGTTGATTCCGAGAGAAGGAATCCACTGAACCTGGAGATCTACAGTCCCACCGTTGAGGGCGTCTGGAATCATTGCCGACGCCGCGACGGCGGCCAGCAGAGGGAAGATTACAGCAACAGCCGTTCCGACTCTGCGGCTGATCCGAGAAGCTGGCACCACCACTATTGCCCCTATCATCGGCAGAATCCAGACAAGCCAGGGGACGGTGGTGTTCACTCTCTCACGCTCATCTGATCATGCTTGAGATCTGGGAGATCAGGCCGCTCGCAACGAGATCCGGTAGGATCCCCAATATGATCGCAGTGGCTGCCAACACAAGCAACGGCGCAGTCATCGTCCACGGCGCCTCGTTCACTCCGGCCATTTCAGATGGCAGGCTTCCGAAGAAGACCCGCTTCATTGTCCAGAGAGTGTATCCTGCCGTAAGGGCGGTGGAGACAACTGCGCCGATCGATATGATCAGCCTTTGGAGAAGAAGCGGTTCCATTGCGGACTTGACGGACCCGTAGAAGATCATGAACTCGGAGATGAAGCCGCTGGTTGGCGGTATGCCCACGATCGTCAAGAAACCAATGAGGGCTGCGGTGGCCGTTATGGGCATCCTTCTTGCGAGTCCTCCCAGTTTGGATATGCTTCTGGTGCCGTGAGCTTGGACGATGATGATCCCGGCAACCATGAAGAGGATCCCCTTACCCATCCCGTGGCTCAGGTATTGGAACATAGAGCCAGAGACGCCCTGAACTTGGACTGACGCGATTCCAAGCAGGATGTAACCCATCTGACTGATGCTCGAATAAGCCATTAGGCGTTTGATGTCGTCTTGGACGAGCGCCATCAGCGCGCCATAGACCATCGTTATCAGCGCCCAAACACTCAGCTGGAATGAGATCGCACCAATCAAGTCAGGTGATATTGTCATGAGGATCCGCACGATCGCGTATCCTCCAATCCCGATCATTGCAGGTGACAGAAGAGCGCTGATAGGCGTGGGCGCTTCGGCATGGGCGTGCGGGAGCCAAATGTGAACTCCAAACACCGCCATCTTCACGAGTAGACCCACGAGAATTGTGATCGTGATCCAGAACCTGTACGGCTGCGGAATCACGGCGTTGGCCAATGCTGAAAGATCGAACGTTCCGGTGACGGACCATAGTATGAGGATTCCGGCCAGGAGCAAGAGTGCTCCCACATGAGTCCACATGAAATACATGAACGAGATCCTGTCGCGATCCCCATACCCCCAACGGGCAATCAGAAAATACGATGGAATAAGCATCAACTCAAAGAACAGGTAGAACTCGATCAGGTTCGTGGCGAGTACGGCGCCAATCATCCCCGCCGAGTAGAGCAAATACAACGCAAAGTACAGACCGGAGTCCTTCGATTCCCCTTCCAGTCGATGAGTCATGTACGGCATTGAGTAGACTGAGATGACACCACACAGGAGAGCTACCGCGAAAACGATTGGGATGCTGAGCCCGTCGGCCCTGAAGCCGAAATACCCGATCGGTTCCCACCGAAATTCCTCCTCTACGTGTCCGGACCAAGCCGAAAGGAGCACCAACAATGTCGACAGGGCAAGCGGAATCATGGCGATCCAACCCACCTGCATCTTGAACCGCCGCGACAGAAACCAAACTACCGGCACGAATACCAACGGCAAAGCAACAGCTGCAAAGAGTAAGGGAATCATGAGTTACCCCTTCAGGCGGTTGAGCTTTCGAACGTCGATTGTTCCGTTAAGTCTGAACGCGACCAATATCAACGCTAGCCCGACAGTTGCTTCCATGGCGGCTGCAGCGATGGAGTAGAAGACAATGTTCCACCCGCTCAGGATTGGCGGGTTGGAATACCTTGCGAAGGCAACAAAGTTGATGTTCGCTGCGTTTACTATCAGCTCGATCGAGAAGAGTAGGCGGATCGCATTGCGTTTCGAGACGAGACCGTAGATGCCGATTCCAAGCATAGCGGATGAGAGTATGATGTAGCTACTAAGTGGTTCCACTTGGCTTCTCCTCCCGCTCGATCTTCACAAGAGTCAGTCCGCCAACAACAGTTGCGCCAATGACAAGCCCAAGGATGACAAGGGCGACAGCGTAGGACGAGGCTAGAGACCTGCCTAGCTCCTGCAGTTGCACCCGGTAGAACTCTGGTGCGGCCGGCGATATTGGTGCGAGAAGTATCACTGCTCCCCCGACTGCCAGAGCGACTAGGGCCGCGACAAAGGTGCCTGCACGGCCAAAGCTGGTCGGTTCTTCTTCGTCCACAATTCTGCCCGACTCTCTGCGAACGAGCATGATCGTAAATAGGATCAGCACCACAACTGCTCCGACATAAACGGCGATTTGAAACATCGCAAGGTACTCAGCGCCGAGAAGTATGAAGAGGCCCGCTACACCGATCAGGGATATGCCCAATCCGATCGCGCCATAGATCAATTCTTTCGCTTCAAGAGCGAAAACTGCCGACGCGACAATCAGGGCACTGAGCGCAAGGAACATGATGTCTGGCATCGCTACACCCTCCAGACCCAGCCAAAACCTAGCCAAATTATGATCACAGTCACAAAGACATTGGCAAGCGCAAGTAGGAGTAGCCTCGTCCAGCCAGTTCTAAGGAGGATGTCGACTCTCACACGCGGAAACGTCCCCCGGATAATCACAATGACGCCCGCGACGAGAAACGTCTTCAAGACAACCCACAGTGGCTCAGGTACGATCAAAGGGCCGGACCACCCTCCAAGGAACAGCGTCGTGATCAAAGCGGACATTACGTACAGTTTCGTGTACATCGCCAGGAAACCCACCATGAACGCGGCACCCGACAGTTCAGTCATCCATCCCATTACGAGTTCAGTCTCCGCCTCCGGCAAATCGAACGGCGTTCTCTCAAGCTCAGCGAGGGCTGCCGTGAAGAAGACTGCAAAGCCCAAGATCTGCGGTATGACGAACCATACCTTCTGTTGAGCTCTGACGATTTCGGTCAGGTTCAATGTCCCTGTGAGCATCACTATGCCCAGGACCGATAGCCACATGGGAATCTCATAGGCGACCTGCTGAAAGAGTGATCTCAATCCGCCCAGAAATGAGTACTTGCTATTGCTGCCCCATCCGATCAGCAGGACAACGCTCGGAAAGAGCGACAGCACAGCGAAGACAAAGACCAGGCCTACGTCCATATTGGCAATAACAAGCCCTTCACCAAACGGAATCGCCACGATAGGTGCGGCAGCAAGCATCATGAGGCCAAGGGCGCAGAGCATGAGCAGTTTCGCATCAGCAAGTTCAGGAAGGATCATCTCCTTGAACAGAAGCTTGATGCCATCTGCTATCGGTTGGAGAATGCCCCACATACCCGCGTACAGTGGGCCTATTCTCAGCTGAACACGAGCGATCACTTTCCTTTCTAGCCAAGTCAGAAACGCCGCGCTGAGCAGGACATTCAGAAAACCCGGGAAGACAACGATCTCAAGGAAAGTCCGTGATGTTATGATCTTCAGGACCGAGTTGATCAACTCTTGAAGTCCTGGCAGCCCCTGCAATTGTGTCACCATAGATCCCGTCTACCAGAAAGGTACAAGGCGTACCCCAACGGCACCGCGAGAATAGCCACAAAGACGAGGAACAGGTAGCCCTGAGCGAACGGTAAGGAAGCAAAGGCAAGTCCCCATGTGAAGAGGAACATCGCGACGACATCAAATGCAACATACATGATCAGATACGGGTAGTACTGCATCATGTAGCGCAGTCTTGCCTCGCCGAGGCGTGTCTGGCCAGACTCGAAAGGCGCGTCCCTGATTGGATTCTTTCCTTTGGCGCCCATCAACCAGCCGAACGCGAGCAGGGGAAAAGTGGTGATGAAGATCACGAGCTCGAAGATCGCTAGGAGACTCCAAGAGCCAAGTGCCATCTAGTTTTCCTCGCCCAAGCAGCCGGTAGATCGGCAGATTACCGGACGGTACGAATATAAGCCATGTTATCACACTTCGGTAGAATGGCCCGGTCTTCGGGAGTTCGGTCGCCCCGAGACAAGGTCAGCTATTCATTCTACTTCAGGGGTTGTCTGTCATGACATGGAAGTCGCCGGGAATGTCACACTTCTGGTGCCCCAAATGCCAGAAGCAATACGGCACAGACGCTGAGCTACTACTGAAAGACGGAAAAATGGTCTACAAATGGAAGTGCGAGATCTGCGGAACCGAGAATTTCTGCTAAGGCTGACAGATGGCTAGGTCTCTCTCAGATTGTGTTCGCAAGCTACGAGATAGCGGCATGTGACTCAAGACCAAGCAACGTACAACAGCCACACACTATGCGGGGAATTGCGCGTTGGGGCTAGTATCGGTCCGAGTTCGCCGCATTGTACCCTGGGTAGTGATAGTCCTAGCGACTGCATCTGTTCTAGTTCCGATTCCAAATGCAAGTGTGGACTCTGGCTATCTTTCCGTGCTGGGTCAGCTAGACGCGAACAGGGCTTGGAAGTTCGTTGAGCAACTGGCAGGAGATAGTTTTGAAGGTAGAAGGGCGGGCACTCAAGGTGCCGACCTTGCATCCGGCTACATTGCAGATTACTTCAGCTTAATCGGCCTGAAACCTGCAGGCACGGATGGATCCTACAAGAGCATGTTCACGATGCCATTGTGGGACCTTGCCCAGACGCCAAGCCTCGCTTTGGCTGGCAGCAACGGCACTGTCTTGAGCGTTTTCGGGTACAGGGGAGACTTCAACGTGATTCCGGGAAGCGGCGGAGGAGACTACTCCGCGGAGGTTCTGTTCGCGGGCTACGGGATAACGACATATGATTCGAGCTATGACGATTACGCAGGCATCTCTGCTCGCGGCAAGATTGCGCTGGTCATCTTAGGAACACCGCCCTCATTCCGATTCGAGCAAGATGATTATGGGTCTCCATATTCGAAAGCAGAGAACGCGTTCAGGCACGGTGCCGCAGGTCTGATTCTGGTCGACAATCCGACTGAACCTACGCCGCACTATCTCGAGAGACGAAGATGTGGGTGTTGCTGGACGGTCTTCACAAAGCTTACGATACTGGGAGGCAGCCAGGAGTTCGCCAATACTCTGCTCAGAGACAGCGGTTTCGGTTTGTCGTCGCTTCAGCAGAAGATCAACCAGGGCCCAACGCCACAATCCTTTGTGACAGGCAATCAGCTTCAGGTCTCAGTGAAGGTGACGTTCACAGAGTATGCATCGGCGTACAACGTCCTTGCATTTATCCCGGGTTCCGACCTTGAGGCTTCAAGGCGTGTCGTGATCGTAGGAGCACACTACGATCACTGGGGAAAGGATGTAGACGGAAGCATCTATCATGGAGCGAACGACGACGCCTCAGGTGTCGCAGTCATGCTGGAAGTCGCCCGAGTTTTCTCATTCTCTGCAAGGCCGAGGTGGTCAGTGCTCTTTGCGGCTTGGAGCGGTGAGGAGGAAGGATTCTATGGCGCCTATGCATATGTGAGTCATCCCTATTTTCCACTCGAAGGGACGATCGCCTATCTCAATTTGGACATGGTCGGATACGGGCAGCACTTGCTCGCTGAGATCTCCACAACTCACGGACCCCTCGGTTCGGCCATGACAGAAAGCGCGAAGGAGCTTGGCATCTCCCTCGACATCGAGGGAATGTCCGGAGGAAGCGATCACGTGCCCTTCATGGAGAAGGATGTGCAGAGCCTGATGTTTATCTATTGGCCAGATGACGCCTATCACACACCAGCTGACGATGTCAATCATGTGTCGAAGAGCAATCTGCTCGAGACGGCGAAGCTGACTGCGCTCATCGCTCTGAGGCTCTCCGAGGCCAGAGTTGTTCCGATGACCCCCGCCGCGACCGTAACCGGCAATGCAACGACGATATCAGCGAGTGAGGTCACGAGCATTCTTGAAATCGAGAGTCCGACCACAACATCACCACAATCCACGACTGGATTGCCAAGCGCTCAATTGCTGGTGGCGGTAAGCATCGCAGTCGTGATGGTTATTCCCGCAGCAGCATTCTACTTTGGGAAACGTAGAAAGTAGAATGGTGAACTCGACCCCAATCGCTCCCTGTGCGAGCCTGTTGTCAAGTAGGAAAGGCATCCCATTTCATGAGGCACGAATCGGAACAACCAACCAATGGATGCTCACAAGCACACGGTCACTTGCTTGCTTTCCATGCAGCGTTAGGTTTTAGTTGATGATCTGTCAAGCCTATGCCCCGCACGTGAGATGGATGGCAAGCTTGACTCAGCTTCGGACAACGATGCTGGCTACAATCATCGTGACACTGGTAGTCTTTGTCGGGTTCCTTGGGGCAGTATCGCTACTCTACAGCGCAGCAACCGACATGAATCTCTCTCCTTTTGCCACGCTTCTAGGTTCGTTTGTGCTTGCGTTGATCTTCTTGGGTATTCAGTTCTTGATTAGTC
>Ga0315285_10000532_pt1 | contig 39443 bp, 27 predicted proteins | sample YL17G09_36_MG_FD_203698 | JGI IMG/M metagenome (GOLD analysis project Ga0315285, IMG submission 203698) | Sediment microbial communities from Yellowstone Lake, YNP, Wyoming, USA - YL17G09_36 | ecosystem: Environmental > Aquatic > Freshwater > Lake > Sediment | place: USA: Wyoming | collected...
CGTCCGCCTTCATCACCGTATACGACCACGGCAATTTCACCCCGGGCCGTTTCCACCCGGAGAACCGCGACACATCGAGCCAATACTCGAGGATCTGCGCCGTTTCCCGATGGAAAACCTCGAGGTTTGCATCCAGAATCTCGAGATATTCAGCGTGGGATTTCGGTTCCGGATCCTTGTTATCGAGTTTCACGTCCGGGTCGTCAATCGCGCGATCATACACGCGACCGATAGGGGCAAACTCGACAAACAAGCCCTCGTGCGGCTTGATGGCCCGTGGCGGGGCCAGTGTCACGCCGTACGAAATATGGCTGAGCATGGCGTTGGGTTCGAGATGCTTCCGCAATCCCGCCACAATCGCGTTTTCAACGAGGGTTGCCTGGTCGCTGCTCGTCAAGCCCTTACACTCCGGGCAATGACACCACTCCCGGTTGTCATCCGGCCAATAAAAGTAGCGGCCCGTCGTGGGTTTCAGTACCCGCCCGTACTCGACCGCTTTCCCCGCAATGATCTCGAGCGCCTCGTTGGACGACGGGCAGCAGTTGAAATCGCGGTTGCGCTCCCCGCTCTTGTCAGCCCGAAACATATCCCGACGGGGCGAGCCAAACCACTCGCGCGACAGGAGTGTGCCCATCGCGTGCAGTTCATACTCGACCTCGAGACCCAACTGCCGGCAGGTGTCGAGGAATCGTTGCCCCTGCTCGGATTTGACAAAATCCACGAGCACGTCCAGGCGTTGCGCCGCATGCAGGCCTATCGTCGTAATCCCCGCCTTGTGCGCCCGCTCCGGCCAGTCGGAAAGCGACAAGTCCCACGGGTACAACACAACCCCCCGGGTGACAAAACGACGCGGTTGTTCCGCCGCGTGAACCGCCGCAGCCCCCAACACGCCCGCAGACATTGCCCCAAGCGCTTGCCGGCGCGACAATACCATGTCCTTCATCTTGCCAGTCTCCTTTGACGCGCAGCTATTTCTCGTGCTGGCCGCCGAGCTTGTTCAGGATGGCCAACGCATCGTCGCATCCTGCCGCTGCCGCCGCATAGTCGCCTTTCTCGAACGCCGCTTCCGCTTTCTTGATGGCCGCCTGTGCAGCTTTCACATCGTCTTCGGCCGGAGGGATTTCTTTCTTTTGAATGCGGCCCATCACGTCGCCGAGTTTCTGTCGCGCTTCCTGGTATTTAAGGAAAGCGACGTCGTGCGTATCGGTGCCCGCTCGAGGCACGCGCTCCGAGGCAGCCAGCAACGGCGGGAAGGTTTTGTGCGGTTCCGCCTGATACCAAAACGCCGTGCTTGAGTAGTCGTTACCGAAGTTATTGGCGTGTCCATGCTCGATTGTAACTCGGATCGACTTCTGGAACCGGATGGGGTCCGTCACGAAAAACCGGTACATGCCCACTTTGCCCCCGAAATCCCGATTGCCCACCAGATAGAAGCCCGTATACGGCCCGGCATACTCGGTGTCCGGGCACGCGCCCCCGCCGAAAATCTCTTCGGTGCCCGTCCCATGGAATGACGGCGGCCACGGCTCGCCATCAATGAAAATCATATCGTCGCCCTCGCCGTACCAGCCCCCGGCAATGTTGTCGACGTTGAGAAAATATCCCGCGAGGTTGCCCTGCCCTTCGGCATCGAGAATCACGTAGTTTTCCTTCCCATCGGTATTCTTGCCCTCGTGAATGGTGACGTTGGGTTTGTCGCCCACCGGGGTGGTCGGGTTTTCCCTATGCCACTGGGCGTGGAACCGGCCCACCTCCTTGCCCAGGTGGCGCAACTTTTCGTAATCAACGTGGTACCACACCGCGCCAACCGTGTCAGGCCCTTCGTTGGTCAACGTCAGGCGCGCCCCGTTTTCAAACGGCATCGGGAAGTAGGAATTGAACCCTACCGTGCCCCCGACGCCGCCTGCGCCCGGGTTTACGGTCACCATCAATGACCGGAAGAACCTCACCCGTTCCTGGCCAAGTCCGAAGAAATCGCCGAACGGGACTTCAACGCTGGGCGAGGTTTCGCCGTCCCAGTACATCCGCAGAACCAATTCACGCAGATACTGCGGCGTCGGCCAAATCGTGAAATACACGTGGCGGATGCACCCTGCCCCTTCGATATTCGCCAACTCGAGAGTCTCTCCCGGAGGAATGTTGCGAAAGTCGACGTTGGCCCCCGAGCGGTCAAAACTCGACACGCGGGCACTGTGCGAACCCTCGAGGTACACCATGTCGGAGAAAAAGGATCTCGACAAGCCGTCCGGCGTCCCGCCGTGCAGGCAGCCTGCCAGCAGCCCGAGCATCAGGCAAACAAACGCGGTGTGAAACCAGTTCCCACGGTACATGTCTTATTCCTCCCCGGCATTTGCCTGTTCCTTCAGTTTGAGAAATTGTTCCGTGGTTATCACATAATCAAACGGAACCGACTCGATACCCTTCTTGCGCGTGGACTCACCGGCATCGAATGTGGCGTCCTCCACGCAGAGGATTTCATAGCCGCGCGCACGGGCTGACCGCGCGGTCTGGCCGAGGCATCCGCCGGGGTTGGTGTGACCGCCCACGAATACGATGTTCTTAATCCCAAGGTTTTCCAGGACGAAGCCAATGTTGCAGGAACAAAATGCGTCCTGGCCGGTTTTCGAGAGGACATACTCCCCTTCCCGCACGCCCAGCAACGCCGCCGGCCGCGTCGTCGAGGCGAGCGGCGTCCATTTCGCCGGATTATTGCCTTCGCCCGCGACAAATGCCCGCCGCACTCTGGGCTCGAGGTCCATGCCATCCTTGAACAGGCAGCCCCAGTGCACGAACACCATCGGCAACTCGAGCCCGCGGCAGCCGTCGGCAATCTTGCGCGCGTTCGGCATGGCCACGTCATAGCAGAAATCCACCGCCGCCTGGCAATCCGCCACCGTGTATCCCGACGCCTCCCATTCTTTCGAGATCGAGGTCACCTTGCTCCGTTGTCCTTCCTGGATATCAATGCAGACAAACGCGCAATTTGAAAAAAAAGACGTGTCGGGCACTTCGTGTTTCAAGGCAGCAGCCATCTCTTTTAAGCCTGGCTGCAACACCGCCCCGCACAAAGTGCTTATCATAAGCCCGCCAAACTCCCGCCGGCTCAGTTCCTCGAAACCCATCGGTTTTCCTCCCAGCCCAACGTCCTCCACATTGCCCTCCCAGATTATTGGCCTCATCTTCCGCCAGGTCAAGAAGCAGCCCATTGCGTTCTCCGTCAAAATCGTGCATCATAATAGGACTGCGATACGGCTCGCGAAGGGTTCGCACGGCTTGCACTTGCCGAAGCCCTGGTTTATGTCGGGGGGATTCGAACAAAGGGAACAGCATGACGGAGGAGACTCACGATGGCTTACCGATTGGGTGAGTATGTCATCTACGGTGAATTATGGAACACGCACCATTACGCGACGCATGGCGGGATCATCTTGCGCGGCGAGCAACCGGGAGAAAAAATCCAGTTACACCTTGAACTGACCGGAGACTGTTGCCGCGAACTGCGGGGAAAACATTTCCGCTTCGAGCCCGGCGAGGAGGACAAGGGAGAAGCCGTCTTCCGCATCGAAGACAACCGCGGTTTCCAGATCAGCCAGATCGGGCCGACCGGCACTATGACGGCCCAGGGCTGGGCACGCGTGCTTCCATGTTCAGTGGAAGAGTTTATGCGGCGCAGCGAACTCGGCGAACCGCCCCCAACACTGTGGAAACGGCGCCTCTACCTCGAATGGTATGGCCAGAACGGGCGCGTCGTGATCGAGATGGCCGTTCCCGTTGTCGACGTATGCGTCCGCGAGCGTAAGGATCAAGACGACGAGGGCGAGTGGGAACCCTTGCCGAACCTGGCGCTGCCCCCCAGAGAAATTGAACCCGGGGCGGTCACCGGGCCTGAAATTACGCTCATCCGCCTGGATGGAGACGAGGTCCATACCGAAACATGGACGCCGGCCGAACCCGGACCAATCGAAGAAACCGAAGCTCCGTCCTCCGCAGAACTCCAGCGGCAACTCGATGCCGAAGCCGACGCCGTCGACCGTGCCATGCGCGGCGAGACCGAATCTTCGGATGATGGCGACGAGGCCGTCCGGGAAGCGGAGTTGATTGACTACTGCATGGACCATTGCGAGGAGCAGCCCATTTCTTCGCTGTTGGACGGCGCCGACAAACTGCGTCCGGCAGACGAGTTGGACGACCAGGAAGTCGAGGCGGAGCTGAAGTCTCTTCTTGCCCGTATGGCGCTGCTCGGTATCGCGCTGGATGTTTGCGAGCATTTCAGCCCCGCGATTGTTACCGCCTGCTGAGAGACAAGATCCTGCCTGAACCACACGCCTACGCGGAATTGATCGGCACCGGCTGGGTAACGCACATCTCCACCTACGAGTACTGCGAGATTTGTGAGGCAATGGCTGAATCGGAATTCAAAGACGACCTGGACGGCGATTAACACTTCGGGCACTGCCTACTCCTTGAAGAGCAAAAACTCCCAAACCGTCGGGCCGCCGGTCGCTTCGAGAACGTGCAGCCGGACCCGCTGAACCGTTACGGGCGGGAACGTGACGGTTGATCCTTTGCCGATCCGGCCGCCCTTATAAAACGTCGTCCACGCGCCGTCCTTGTCGCGCGTGCGCGCATATTGCAGTTCGTACGACTGGACGCGGTCAAAGCCCTCGCTCAAGAAGGCCCTTCGGATCTCGACTGCCGCTCCGAGTTCGATCTCAAGCGCACATTCGCGCACATCATCGTCTGTTGCCCAGCGGGTTGCAGGATTTACATCCATGGCCATGCCCGCCGCCCAGGCCGAGTCGTTGTGATAGACGTTGCTGACCTTGGCCGGCGCGCCGATGTTGACGGCTGACTCCGCATCGTCCGGCAGCGGCGGAACATCCCCGTGCGGCGGATGACCCTTGCGATTCACGAACCGGTTCAACGCCGCACGCTTCTGTTCGGGCACGAGGTCGTCCCATTTTGTGCGCGGTTCGATGGCCGGCACAGCGCCGTCCGTCCTGAGCCGCAACGTCACAATCTGCTGTGGACGGACAGTTATCTCATAAACAGGCCCGCCGGCGAGCGGCAGGGCGTTTTGGCCGTTCATGTCCGTAATGGCCGCGGCCTGATGCGGCAGGTTCACCGTGATGCTCGCTTTTCCCTCCGGCTTCCCGGTCCACTCGGCCAGGCGTAGTTCCAAATCCGGCCCGTCGCGCCGCATCGCCTCGAGGATCAGCCTGCCCGACGTCTCGATGAACGATCCAGTTTTCACCTCCTCCTTCGCGGAACCAGCCACGGGCAGCATGTTGTATTCCCATGCCAGCCGCGCCAATCCACAATCCGCGGCATCACCGGCGTGCGGCACGAGCGCATACTCGAAATGGTGCTTGCCCGCGCCGCTAAGCCACGCATTCGGATACGCGCGGTAATAATCGGTGGCGTTCATCAGATAGAGGATCGGCGTCGCATTGTGCAGTTCCCGGCCCGTCAGCCCTCTATCCAAAATGGCCAGGCCACCCGCACCCGTCATCGAGTCCGACCACTGGATTGCCGGCACCATGTCGGGCAGCCACGGGGGGATCTCCCCGGGATTTTCCAAATCCGCTTCGGAAAAACCATACGGGACGCCCCGAATCACCTTTTCCAACTTCCCGGCCAACGGGAATTCCACCACAACGACTGTCTTATCCGGAATATCTTCGAGATCCACCTCGCAATCGATGCGGGGAGAATTCTCGTAGAACCGCATCACGCGCCGGCAGGCCTTGCCGCCGTAAAAGTCTGATTCGGCGGTGACCGTTGTCGATATTGGCCCGCGGGCGACCGTGATTCTCGAGGGTGCGTCGCTCGAGGTGCCCACGGACTTGCGATCGTTGCGCCCAGCTATGAAATCGCCCGGATCGCCCTCTTGGCGATTTACTTTCTCCGCTACAACGACGTTCGCGGGGCCGCGAAGAAGCTCGACGTTGCCGTCTTTCAACTTCAGACTGACGAACGCACCCGTTTTCGCGTCGATCCGGACGGCATAAAATTGCGTCTCAATAACATCCGGCAACGGCACACTCGCTGGCGATGCCGCCGCACCGTCCGCGAGCGGTAGTGAGGTCACCCCACACGTTTGCAGGCTCGGGTTACAAAGAATCCGGTTGGCGTCGATCGCTTCGCATGCAATGTCCTTCAACGTCTTGCCCGCGGGCAACTCGAGCGTCAGCGGCGCGGACCGCTTCCACGTGGTCGGCTCAAACACCGCCAGGGACGCCCCTTCTCCCGCAATGGCTTTCAATGCTTCCCCGGAAACTTGCCGGCTCGCTTCTTCCACCCACGTCAGCCGGTCCTTGACGTCCCACGAGTCAGGCGTTTCGAATACCATCCCCGCAGCGGATCCCCACAGCGTGTTGCGGTCCATGTTCAGCAGCATCTGCAGCCACGCGTCGTAAAACGTCTTCGCCGGATATGGAAAACCGGTCTCGAGGCTGACTGCCGCCGCCAGCATCTCCGCGGATTGCAGCGCCAGCTCATCGCGCCGGTACCACGTCTTGATCCTCGGATTCTCGATCCAGAACGCGCTATAAACGTACGCCGTACCGTGCTTCATGACCGGCGGCTGGACCGCTCCAGACTCGACCAGCGGCCGCACCGCGTCGAAATACTCCGAAAACGTCGCGATCCGGACATCCAGGTCCGACGCCGCCTGTTTCACTTGCGCCAGAAATTCCGACGGTTGTTCTTTCCGGCGCGGGGCGATGTTGTAGTCGCCGGAACCGCCGAGGATCAGCGCCGGCGCGTCGTTGGGCGCCGCTTTCAGTTTTGCCCGCATTTCCTTGACTAGCCCGGCCGCCTGTTTGTCGCTCAACGGCTTATCCGCCGAGAACAGAGTGCTCATTGACGCGTAATTCTCCGGGCACACCGTCAGCACGCGCGTCCCATCCGGCGATTCGCTCCAGTGAACAGGCGATTTCGTCGGATTGCTGCGGCAATAAACCAACGCATCGAGGCCGAGCCCCTTAACGATCTGCGGCATCTGTTCGTGCATCCCGCACACGTCAATCATCCAGCAAAACCGCGGCCGCGCACCCAAAACGTCCATCTGCCACCGCAACCCTTCAACGCCCATCTTGACCAGGGCTTCACCGCACGGCAGGCTGATCGCTGGTTCCAGAAAAAACGCGTTGACAAGTTCCACGCGGCCGTCTTTTATCCGCTGTTTCAGTTCGTCAATACGGTCCCCGTGAAAGTTGATCAGCGCGATTTGGTTTGGGATTTCAGAGAGCACGAACTTGTAATCCGGGTTGTCCCGCACGCGATCCAGATGATCCAGGTAGCTGTTGCCGCAGTAATTCCGCTCGATGGAAAAATTCGCCAGCCACCCGCAACACGCCGGATGAAAATTCGGAACAATATACACGTCTTCCGCCGTGGCACATATGCAAATCAACGCCGCGGTCGTAATGATGGCTAGAAAGCGCATGGTTCTCCTCCTGTTGAGTCGCCATTATGGCCCAACCACGCACGGCCTGCAATTCCGGGGCTCTGTCCTGAGATGCAACAAGGGAGAAATCATTACCTGGCAGACACATATTCATCCCGCGTTTCCTTGCAATTTGAATATAAAAAGTTCAAAATACAAAAAAAGGAGGCCCTTATGCTCGTACGGCATCTCGGAACAATACTCAAAAAAAGCGCGGAGAAATATCCCGTTGTCACGGTAACCGGCCCGCGCCAGTCAGGCAAGACGACGCTGGTTCGCAGGGTGTTTGAAGATTACGCCTATGCGTCTCTTGAAAGTCCGGACGTTCGTGAGTTTGCGCATGAAGACCCGCGCGGTTTTCTCAATCAGTTTGCTGACGGCGTGGTCCTCGACGAGGTCCAGCGCTCCCCGGATCTGCTTTCGTACATCCAGGGCATCGTGGATGCAAAGAACGAGCCGGGGCAGTTCATCCTGACCGGATCGCAGAATTTTATGCTGCTGGAACGTGTTTCACAGAGCCTTGCAGGCAGGACGTCCGTGTTTCACCTACTGCCATTTTCCAGATCCGAGCTTCAAGCAAGAAGCCCTATGTCCGTCGAAGACATCGGGAGCAGGATCCCGAAACGGCAAGGCCCGGCCGAAAACCTTTTTTCGGTTCTCTTCACCGGCTTTTATCCTCGAATTTACGATAAGCACCTCGATCCTCAGGACTGGTTGCGCAACTACTATCAGACGTACGTCGAGCGCGATGTTCGCAGCATCGCAAGCGTCGGACATCTTGAGGCTTTCGGGAGGTTTGTTCGTCTTTGCGCGGGACGGTGCGGCCAGATCCTGAACCTGTCCTCACTGGGGGCTGACTGCGGCGTCAGCCATGCTACCGCCGCGCGCTGGCTGTCCGTACTCGAAGCGAGTTTCATCGTTTACTTGCTTCGCCCCCATCACAGGAATTTCAGCAAGCGGCTTGTCAAGTCGCCGAAGCTGTATTTTCTCGATACGGGTTTGTTGTGTTACCTGCTGCGAATCCGTTCGGCGGAAGAACTTCTCTCCCACTCGTCCCGGGGCGCCGTTTTTGAGACGTTCGTACTCGCCGAACTCCTCAAGGCGTACTTGAACCGGGGGACCGAGCCGCAGGTTTATTTCTGGCGCGATTCCACCGGTCATGAAGTGGATTTGATTATCGATAGGGGCAGCGAACTTGTCCCCGTCGAGGTCAAATCCGGAGAAACGATTGGGAGCGATTTCTTTAAAGGGTTGGAGTACTGGCGCTCGCTGCCTGGCCAACAAGACACCCCGGCGGCCATGGTGTTTGGGGGAGAAACATCCGCGAGACGGCGGGGAGTCGCCATCTATTCATGGCGCCATTGGTTGTAAATCGCGGTCACTACTTACCAGTTCGAGCCTGTTCAGACAAGCCGGGAATCCACAGATCGGCGCAGCCGGGGCGCGTTTTAATCCGCCGGTCGCACGCCACCGCCCACATCTCCCAGGCGCCGTCGATGTAATTGTCGTTGCCCGGCCGCCCGCAGGCTTGCACAAACAGGTACCACTTCCCTTCGATCAGGTAGAGGGCCGGCGTGGCCACGTGATACAACGTGCGGTCGTTGTAAAGACCTTGCCACTTTGTCTGCAGCACCGTGTCCACGTCGAGTTGCGTCCAACCTTTCACCGGGTCCGTGCTCACGGCCAGCCCCGGCCGCCAGCGGGCACCGTGATCTACGCCCACCTCGATACACAGCACGTACGTCGTTCCGACTTTGAACACCTGGTGCCATTCGTAATAGGCGTTGGGCGTAGACTCGAATATCTGCCCCATGCCGCGCGGGTCGGCGGCGTTGAATTGGCGCGTCCACGTCTTGCCATCGCGCGATGTCGCCAGCCGGATGCCCGGCAGCACGCCGTCCTTCCCCCTGTACGAGTAGTACATGTACCAGTCCCAGCGCTTCTCCACCTCATTCCACTCGCGGAGGACGGCCGCCTGCGACGCCATCTCCTCGTGATACGGCGCAGCCGGCTCCGGCGCCAGCACCGGCGCATCCCCGTACCGCTGGATCGCAGCCGCGGTAACGCCCGAGTACCCGTCAACGCCCGCCGGGGAGATCGCCAGTCCGATCCGGTCCTGGCACGTGCCCGCGGTGCCCGAGTAATAAATATAGTAGGCGTCTTCTTCCGGTATGTAGAGGACCGCATCAAGCCGGATGGTTCTGGAGTCCCAGCCGTGCTTGCCCGGCCCGAATATCGGATTCGCCTCGTCCTGATGCCACTGGAACGGGTCGCGCGTATCGGCCCAAGCCTTGCCAATCGACGCCACGACACGGTCCGACGACGACACCGCCGAATAGAACATGATCAGCCGCCCCGGCACTTTCGGGTTGGGCAGAATGCACGGCTCCTCGATTTGCCGTGACATCCACTCGTGGTCGGCCCGCGCCAGAATCATTTCGCCGTGGACGGCGGCGGGTTGTGCGGCCTCCTGCGCCCACGCCGCGCCGGGATACCACGAACTCAAACATGCCAGCAAGCCCACAAAGGCGGCCCATACGGGCGACCGGAAAGAACTGCTCATCGCTAAGCCCATCATGACGCTCCTTCCTGCTCATGTCCGGAAACCCGGCGCCGATATGAAAGTGCATGATATCCGCGACAGAGCCGCGCAGACAAGCGAAGGCACGGGCGACAAAACAGGTGAACGTCCGGTTTCGCCGGGATGCAGCATTGACAAGAGGGAATGAGCCGGGTACTTTTAAAGTCCGCTTTTCCGGTGTTTGTTGATGTACTTGGGAGTTTGAACGTATGACGGGGGTGGCCGATCGGCTTGCAGGCGCACGATTGACCGCAAGAATCATGCGGTGAAAAGCGCGTGCAACCCGCTCGAGCCGCCGGCTACCCGTCCCACAAGGTTTATCACGTTGGAAAAAAGCCGCCTCTCCTATCTGGACAATCTGCGTTTTAGTCTTGTGGCGCTGGTCATATGCCATCACGCCAACGCCGCCTATGGCTCGCCCGGGGGTGGTACTACATCGTTCACGAGCCCGGTGGAAGAGAAAACTACAGGATATAATCAGACGTACAGCGGATATTGTGCCTTCCACTTGCAATGTCCCCTGACAGACCAACAGCGGATGTAAATATTGGAATGCCCCCAAAAGAGGTAGTTCATTTTAGGCAACTGGCAGAGATACCCCAACGGAAGAATAAACGGGGCTATCCCCATCTACCTCTGGGGCAAGAGGTACGCCTCGATGACTCGCCCTTCTCCCGCCAGTTCGTTGCGCCATCCCTGTCATTTCCTTTGAAGTATGTCAAGTCAATTAAGGCTATGTAGACATAAGGGCTTAAATGGGTGGTAAGGTGGATTCACACGCGAAGATGGGTTTGCAGAGGCGGACCGAAGACGGTCAGGAGCCTGCTGAAGGAGGCTAAGACACTGTGGCGAACATATCTGACCTCCCTGACTTAGTGCCATTCGTGACTGTGCGCATTTTACCCTCCCCATTTAAGCCCCATTTAACCCCAACGTGAGAACAAAAGGCCACACCGGCTGTTTTCGATGACGCCAAATGTGCTAAGTGCGCCTCACCCCGCCTGACATAGCGCCGCAGTTCCATCCACCCTACGAGCCCGATGATGGGGAACAGGAGGATGCTGAGGATGGCGGGGAACTGCGGGTTATGCTCGCGGTACTTGAGTGCAAGGAGAAAGAAGGCCAGGACGAGGAACCAAAAGACAAGTTCCATCAAGGAAATAAGAAGTATGGCGCCGGTCGTCATGTGGTGGCGGCCATAACCGTGCGTTGAGGCATAAATGGTCAGCGTGCAGAACAGCGTGATGGCCAGGGCTATGATTGCCGACCATTTCCAGACTTTCGTTATCATGCGGTGGGTTTCGTAGATATCACGCCTCAGCATGTCAGGTGTCACGAGGCTTGTTGCCCCGCAGGCCTGGCACGTCACCTCGAGGGGGATCTGTTCGGGTTGAATTCCAACGAACACGCATGGACACTCGGAACATTGCACGTTCATAAGAACCTCCTTTCAATTTTGTAAGCTGTCAGTGCTGAAGTTCGCCACAGGGATTTGCCGTCGCGACCCAAGCCGATGGTGTCGGCGTCCCAAACTTGACGTCGATTGCCATGCCAGCCGCGGCTTGGTCTAACAAATCACAATTCAAGCCACTCCTAAACATATTTCTATTCGCCCTCGCGTGCACGGGACAGTGGCGGCCCGGGCCTTGGGTCGTCCTCCCACCCACTCCCGTTGCAGAGCGGACACGTCTCCTCGTTATACATGTCTTGCACGATCCATCCTGAGCCGTTGCATCTGTGGCAGCGGATTGCCCCCCTGCTTTGTGCTTGGTATGTCTCGACTTCTTTCAATGTCCTTTTGTAAAGAGGCGTAAGGCACATCGCACAAAGGGTCATGAAGATCGTTACAGCCATAACGGCGCTGCCCCATTTCCGACCACCTAACCACCACGTAAGAAGCGTAAGGGGGAGGACGTACCATAAGAGACATCCACAACCCAGCCGGGCCGAATGCAGGAAAGAAGAATCTTTACTTGACCGCATCTTTACGTTCCGCCTCCAGTCCTACATCAGCAAAAAGGTCCAAACTCCGTCTCACATGGTTCTTGGTGGTGGCGTGCCCTACCAGCTTACTTGCGGGAAGCCACCTTGCCGGCAAGTTGAGGATACCTTCTATGAAAGTCCCAATGGCGGTTCAATACATCCTGTAGCTCGTTCAGTTTACTCCGTGGGGATCCGCGCAGCACCGACCAAACTACAGGCCACCCGTTAGCGAACTCCTTTCGCTCGATCGTCACTGTTTTCCAGATTTCCCAGTTGCCCACCGGCACGGTAACGATCCGCTGGGCTTCGAGGCTCGCATCGGGATCGGCAACAGAGGTCCCGGTTTCTTCAAGGAAATGCGACAGCAGCGCTTTCGCCGCATTGAACCAGGCACTCAAACCCACGTAGATTGCCGCCCCACTCCCGCCAACAAAAACCAGAAGGGCGAGCAATGGACTCACCTTCCAACCTGCCAGACCGGCAATGACTACAGTCAAAATGCCGATCCCGACGCCGGCAAACTGGCGCGGTAAGAAGCCGCGCAGCTTTGTCGCGTCTCTGTCGGTGTGTCGAGTGATGTCTTCGGCAATGGCCGAGGCTCTCCGGATAAACGGGAATTCCAACAACCGGAGTCTTTCCCGGGTCACGCCCAGATAAGAGTTTGGCATTCTGGTCTCTCCTTATTCTTGATTCTTGGCTAAATTGATCCAACAAGATCTGCAGAGAACTTACCCGTGGTTCTGTATAGGCTTCTTCAGCCAGTCGACCCAGACCGGATTGCCATCCCACGCCTCATTCCGGGAGAGGTTGATCTCCCCCGTGCCATCGGAGTTCATACAATAGATTTCCCAGTTCCCGTCACGGTTGGACATGAAGACCAAATGGCTGCCGTCCGGGCTCCAGACTCGATTCGCGGCGACGTAATGGCGATCCGCGTACAACGACGACTCGTACACGAACATATTCCGGCCTGCCGTCGTCCGATACAGTTCAAGGCCCGTATCGGCGTCCACAACCTGAACGAAATTATCGAACTCCGGCACCCCGGGATACAGTGAGTTGTATACGGACACGGCCAGCAACGAATCGTCCGGTGACCATGCCACCTGCCCCCATCCATCGTAAGCAATAGCGGCGTTGTCTATAACAAGATGGTCGTTGGATCCGTCCCAGTTCATGATTCGGACTTGGCTTATAGGCCGCCACGCATGGATATAGGCGATGCGGTCCCCGATGTGGCTATAGGCGCCGGCAACGCTGTGGTTGGCCGTAGCCAGAGGGGTCTCGATCCCGTCCGGCATTTCCCGCAAATATAGATGCCACCAGCCGGTCCCGCCGGAATCGTAATCGTAAATGAGGTCCAGGCCGGATGGACTGAATTCAGGGTTGTACCGGCCCACGCCGGTTTCAAGCGCAACGGGATCGGCGGAACCGTCCGCGGGGACAATATATAACGTCTCGCTGCCTTTCGTTCTTGCGAAAACGACGGAGATGCCGTCAGGAGACCACGCCGGTTGGAAACAGTATGCTTCCTCAAATTCGCCGTCAGGAGGCGTGAGCCGCCTTGGATCGGTACCGTCCATATTCATCACCCAAACCCCGGTGTTTGGGAGTTCATCAGGCCCGGTGGCGGGGCATTCCGCATCGGAAATAAATGCTATATAGCGGCCGTCGGCTGAAGGCGCGGGTTGGGCGTCGAGGCCGGGATGCGTGGTTAATTGCCGAACATTGGACCCATCGGCATTCATTGACCAGATGTCTTGGTTTCCGGCTCGATCTGAGACGAATATGATGGTCCCGGATAGCGTGTCGGGTGTGTCAATGCACGAAACAGCCAAAATCGGCATGAGTGTCAGAAGTAGTCTTTTTTCATGGTCGTCTGCTCCTTGTAGGTGATTGTTTGCCTCTCCCAGGAGCCTTCCGTTTCCTCAGGGAGTTCACTCAATAAGTTACTTACAGAAACAACGGAAATGGTTACAGCAGGCAAGGTCAGAATATAGGACCTACGGGGAAGAGACCGGCGCAGACTCTGCAACGAGCGTTGCGATCCAAATTCCCCCTTTGCCTCCCCCGTCCAGCGCCAGAACAAGACCCTCGGGAGCCCAATCAACGTTGTCACCGAAATCGCTTATTTTGACGTGGCGCTTTGTGCCCACCTCCGCAGCCATGATGCCGTGACTGCGCCAAGCGCCCGTTGACTCGTCCAAGCCACCCCGAGCCCAGGCGATCCAGCGCCCATCGCCTGACCAAGTGACACTCGTAAAAGGACCCTGTGCGGAAATGGATTCAATAGCCCCGTTCGGATAGGAAGCGACGCACAATTCGTCTCCCCGCACACAGGCGATCCGGTCGCCTTGCGGAGACCAAACGGCGGATATCGCCTCTGCCAACCATTGATCGCCCGCGCCTCCCGAAGCAGGCGCAATGAGGATGCCCTTGCGGTCAGCAGGAAGCGGCCCCGCGCTTGGGATATGGTACGCCACGCGTTGCCCATCCGGCGCCCAACACGCCAGAGGAGAATGGCTCGCACCGGAGATTTCGGTTGTTGTACCGTTGGTCAGATTAAAAACGTTGAACCCCGGCCTATCTTTCTTGGGGGAAAACAGAAGCTTTTCGCCATCCGGAGAAGGGTAAGGCATGTAGCCGTCACAGATTCGTTCATGTTCTACATCTGCCGGCTTTGGCGATGTCAATTTGCAGGTGAAGATCCCGTCCCCGCGACAATAGTATACGCGACAAGGCGCCGTAGAGATCGGATGCCACTGCGGGTCAGTGCCGGGAAATGTGTAGCGAGTCTCCCCTGACTGGCTGTCGAGGACAACTACGCCTCGGTCTTGTGCCTGGCACGCTATGAACGTTCCGTCCGGAGACCAGCGTGGGCCATAAAGAGCCCCCTTGACCAACGGCTTCATGAGCACCTTCGAGCTTGAAACCGTGCCATCACCGCTATTAGCTCCGGAAGAGGCGCCTTCCCTGGCATCCCGGCCCGTTGCCGGAACAGATTTCGAAGCGGGGGCAATATCATCAACAGTACTCGATGTGAGTTGGTGCATGCCCTCCCCATCCGGTTTGAGTGGGGGGCCCTTGCGCATAAGCAACGCCGTGACGCCCACAACGCAACTCACCACCAAAACGGCACCAACCACGACCGCGTATCTCTTCACCGATTTGGAGCGGCCAGCAGGCTCGGCCGCAGTCCTAAGGACGGGTTCGGCAGAACCTTGAGCCTTAATGCGCGCCTTCAACTCATCCGCACGGGTATCGCCATATTTCGCCAACTGGTCGCAAACGGCCTGTGCGTCGTCAGCCCTGCCAAGTCCGGCCAGGCACAGTCCCCGGGCATAAAGAAGATCGTTGTTTTCGGGATAGGCGCGGCTTAGATCTTCAATCAAAGCTAACGCTTCGGTGAATTTTTGGGCTTGATAGAGGGTTCCAGCTTGCTGATATCTTTGCTTCGCTTCTTGCGTGTCCATAATCCTCCTCTTCTCGGGGGCTTAGTTACCCATACCTCGGTACGCCCGTCATCGTCCCCACCTGAACGGCACATCATGGACGGATCCGGAATAATCGTGTCCGGTCGAATCCCAGACATGGAGGGAGGCGTCCTTGATATAGGGGATCGTGAGTTCAGCCACCCATGTTTCCCCGACTTGTTTGACAGGCATCTTGGCAATTCGCTCGGCGGCAGGTTGATCCTCAGGAGTATCCCAATTAAATGCCTCGCTGTCGTTCACCCATCCGTCGACGGCGCTGGGAAATATGGCGGCGATCTCCTCGGGGGTAAGCGCCGTACGGCGCAGTCTTACCACGAGGATGACATGCTTCCTGTCCATCGTGACGAAATCCACGTGCCGGAGCACCAGCCTCGCCGAGAGTTGCTTCTGCCCTTGGGGAAACTCGGCAGGTTCGATGTAGCAGGGCGGATCCGGCGCGTATGGGCCAAACCGAAACTCGCTGCTGCGGTCTTCATAAACGATAGGATCTTTGGACAGGTCCGGCAACCCCTCCCGGCTTCCCCCGCCGTCCGTGTCGTATAGACAGATTTGGTCAATCCAGCGAAGCCATCCCTCGTCGTTTCGCTCCCGGTCGACAAATCCCAACCCATACGTCTGGCCGAGTTTCACGCCCGCCAATTGCGGCGCCTTTTTCAAATCGATCGTCACCTTTTGCCAGCTCTTTGTTACACGTAGAGGTACCTCCGCCACAGCCGGCAACGCGTCTTGCACAGGTCCGGTTTGTATCCTGAAATTGCACGGACGATCGCTTTGGCCTTTGATATAGAACGAGACGGCTTCGTACGCAGAGAGATCGATTGGCTCTTTCCATGAGTCGGTCAGCATGAGATCGACGGCCACCCATGAATTGCGGATGTGAAACGGCCAGCGCATACACTGTGGCGTTCCCGCGCCCCCGTCATAGTACTCGATCCGGCACAGGGAATCGGATTGCTCGTTTCCCTTTATTGCACGCCAGCGGGCACGCGGAAATACGTCCGAGCCCAACCCATCGCCTGAATCAAAATCGCTTATGATTTGGGGCTCCGTCCGGGGCGGAGCTGTCCGGCTCGCCTGCCAACCCCCAATCGCATACAGACCCAGCAAAACGACGACAAGCAGCCCCACGCTAAGCGCCACCAAGCCCCCAAACAGTTTAAACCGGCGACGGGCCGGCCGGCTTTCCCGCGCTCCAACCGGCTGGCCACGCATAAATGCTTCCAGGTCGCGGCGGAGATCGCTTGCAGAAGCATAGCGGCTGCCCGGCTTTCTGGCGGTCATTTTGGAGACTATGCGATCCAACTCGGGCGAGACTTCCGGGTTAAACGCTGAAATCGCTGGAAATCGGCTTTCCATAATCTGATGCATGACGGCCAGGGGCGTGTCGCCGGTAAAGGGCGGCGTTCCCGTGATCATTTCAAACAAAGTCACGCCAAGGGCGTAGATGTCCGTGCGAGCATCCACCTGGCCTCCCTCGTATTGTTCCGGCGCCATGTATTCCGGGGTGCCCAGCCTGGCGCCGTTACTTGTGAGCCGCGTCTCGCTCTGAAATGCCTTGGCCACACCAAAATCCAAGACCCTCACGCGTCCGGCCCGGTCCACCATGATGTTCTGTGGTTTGATATCACGGTGGACAATCCCCTGGCTGTGCGCTTCTCCCAGAGCCGATGCCACCTGGCGGGCAAAATGTACCGCATGGCGCAGATCAATCCGCCCCTGCTCGCGAATGAGAGCGGCCAGGCAATAGCCCTCCACGTATTCCATCGCGATATAGTGCCGACCGCGCTCCTCGCCCACCGCGTGGATAGTAACGATGTTTGGGTGTTTTAGCTGCGCGGCCATGCGAGCCTCCCGCACGAAACGCATTAAGAAACCGCGGTCTTGAGAAAGGCGTTCATCAAGAACCTTGAGGGCTACAATACGGTTTAAGGAACTCTCATAGGCCCGGTATACGCTTCCCATGCCTCCTCGCCCAATTTCGGAGAGGATCTCATAACTCCCAAGCCGTTTGTATTCGCCCGGCGTGGCGCCTAACCCCAGCACAAGTAGGCAGCGAGGACACAGGCCTTCAAGGGCGGGTTCCTGTGGTATTTCCTTCCCGCATCCCGAGCACTGGCGCCTGACCGCCATTCGACAAGCTCCCTGTTAATCCGTGCATACTCCTTACGGTACTGACGGAAAAAACGCGAGAAGTTACGTATTCGAGGTTATCGCACTCAGGTAAGCACTGAAAACAGGCCCCGGAGTTCGTCCTCAACGTATATGGGACTCGGTAGCGTCTGAGCGACTTCCTCTCGCAGGAGCGCGCCAAAACGGTTTCGAAGGCGATGAACAGCCACTTTGACGGCGCCCTCGCTGATCCCCAATTTCACAGCCACCTGGGCGTAAGGGGTGCGCGACCCGCCACTCGTTAAGAATTCCTTCAAGTGGCAGAACAAGATTTCCTTTCCCGTCTGGGCATACTCGGTTCGCAGTCGCCGGAGGCTTTGATCTAATAACGTGACTGCCCACCGCCGCTCGTAGACCGTCTCAGGCGTCTCATCATCGGCGACTTTAGCCTGGTAACCTCCTTCCGCGGCATCAAAATCCAACGAGAGAAGAACTTGGCCCCCGCCCCGTTTTTGGGCCCGTGCGCATTCCAGTTCCTTTGCCAAGAAGTGTTTGAGCGCTGTCAGCAGGAATGAACGAAATCGGCCCCGATCAGGTCGGGCCGCAGCCAAATAGTTCTTTTCAATGAGGCGCGCAAAGAATTCCTGAGTCAGATCTTGCGCCTGTTCAACGGTGTACCCGCGGCGCCGGGTGTACGCGTACAAAGGCTGCCAGTATTTCTCGCACAGAGTCGCCAGAGCTTCCTTGGATTCGGGCGTTTGCGTCTGGCCAGCAGCCAACACCACGCTCCAATGAGTGGTTGTGAATCCACCATGTTGCTCATTCATGACTCCACACCCCGATGCGTGTAAGTCGCCCCTTTATGATATAGAAAACTCCCGAATCGGGCAAGAATTCCTGACCGTCGCTGACCGTCCACTAATTGCGCTCCACTGCGGATTCGATGTCGCGGGCGAGTTGAATGAGTTGTTGCCAGCGGTCGTGTTCGAGGGTTTCTTCGGTTAGCACCACTGCGCCGGCGGGGCCGATGGCGACTTGGAGGGAGACGTTGGGTGAGTTTTCATTGAATTTGAGAATGAGCGACTGGATAGCGGGGTTGAGGGCTTGTCTGGCGGAAGCGGGCGCCATCGAGTGGACAACGAACTGGCGGGAAGACGGCGAGTCGTCGAGGCGTACCTCTTGCTCGACGAGTGTTTCGTTAATGACGAGGTATTCGCTGATTACGAGCGGCTCGATGATGCGGTTAGACCGGCGGTTGAACCGGGGGGACTCGATGAGGCAGCCGGTGGCGCGGTGCTCCCTGACGTTTGCCATGGCTTTGCAGTGTTTGTGCCAGCAGTCGAAGAGGCTTATGGTTCGGTCGCCGGTTTCGACGGTGCAGATGCAGGAGGGGTCGAAGAGCCGGTCGTAGAATATGTGCTCGATTCTTTCTTTGAGCCCCTCCGTATCCTGGAGCGAGAAGGTCCAGCCGTTGTTGCGGGCGTAGTCCTGGATGTCTTTGAGGCGTTTTATGTTCGAGGCGCGCATCCAGGCCACCAGGATGACCAGGGAGCCGATGACGCCCACGATCAGGGGCGTTTTCCATTTCAGGAAGAGGGGCGATTTCCAGATTTGTAGTGAGGAGATCCGTTCTGCCAGGAACTGGAAGGCCGCCAACGCCAGGAACAACATGAAAAGGATTACGAACAGGCCTTTCATGAATGAAACTCCGGTATGAGGCGCATGGGTTTGGCATCAGTCCAGGGTATTGTTGAAATAATCGCGGTGTGCGTCGCATCGGCATTTTTTGTCCCAGGGTTCCGCGCATTTTCTAATCAACGCGATGCGCCTGTCGCCTTGTTCTTTTGAGAGCGGGCCGGAGACGGTGACGGTTTCCACGCCGGTGAAGTTGTCCCACCATTCGGCGACGGTGTATCGGCTGCACGCCGGGCAGAGAAAGAAGACATCGGTGTGTTCGTCACCCATGATGCGCGCGCCCGCGCGCGTTGCCGGAGATGGATGCGACGCGGTCTGCGTCCTCGAAGGTGCGGTTACAGTGTTTGCACTCCATGGGTCGCACTCCGTGCGGTCACATCAGGTCTTTGAGGATTTGGTCTTTGGCGAGGGCATATATAATGATCAGGCCGGTAATGAACATGCCCCAATAGGCGAACACGACTGCGTTCTCGTGGGCGTGCAGCCATTTGATAACGGCAAGCTCGCCGTTGCCGATCTTGATTTGGCCTACAATAAAGAATCTCACGGCGAGCGGGACTATCGTAAAGCAGATCAGACAGAACAACGCGAAATAAACCATCATTGCGGCGGCGATTCCGCGGGGGCCCAATCGTTCGCGAGTCAGGATTCCTTTTGACTCGAGGACGTTTCCGATTATGGCAGCCACAATCATCAGGCCGAATGCCGCGAGAAATGCGATTAGGCGGACCTTCATAATTACCCGCTCCCCTGTGTTCCGGATCGCATGTCTGCGCCAGTCGAAAGCGGAACGGCCAGCGGGTCAATTCTGTAAGTATGGGGGAGAATTGTCAAGGCCGGCGCCTTCCCCGGCGAGAAGGGCTTGCCGGCCCCGACACCGAGCCGCTCGCATTCGATAATGACGTTGATTTCGTGGCAATTGACGCCGGCGATGCCGCAGCCTTTTTTGACGGTCTCGACGGCCTTGGCAATCAGGTCGACCTCGCCGGCCCGCCGGGGTGGAACGGAGAATGCGCCTCTATACTGTTAAACCTGTGATTCAACAGCCGCGTGTCGATTACGCGCGTCATCCTTTCGTGTAAAATACCACTCCAACAAGAGAAGGAGGGCCATAGTGCGACGTGCGACGGTCCGCGTGACGACAGTATTCCCGTTCCTGTTCTTGTCTGCCGCCCTGATAATCTCCGCCGTGGCCGATAATCGCGCGAAGATGGTAGATCAATTCGCCAATCCGCCGGACAGTTGCCGGCCGCGGACACGGTGGTGGTGGATGGGCAATGCGATTACCAAAGACGAGATATCGTGGCAACTGCGCCAGATGCATTCGCAGGGCCTCCGCGGCGTCGAGCAGATCACGATGGAGCCCATATACGAGAAAGGCAACGTCCCGTATCTGTCCGACAAATACTTTGATTTGTTGAAGCACGCGGTGGCCGAGGCGCGCAAGCTCGGCATGACGGTGTCGCTCAATTTCGGCGGGCCGGGGTGGATTTGGGGGGGCGACTGGATACCGCCGGAGGAACGCAACCAGACGATGCTGTCGAGTTCGTTCATGGTAACCGGCCCCGCGCATGTTGATCAGGATTTGTCGACGGAAGCCACGATCAATCCGCGCGATGTTCCAAGGTCGTGCCGCGAGATCAAGCCGGACGACCGCCTCATCGCCGTCGTAGCCGGGCGCGTAACGGACGGCGCGATCGATCCGGATTCCCTGCAGGTGCTTACCGACGATGTGCGCGGCCGCCACCTCGCGTGGGAGGCGCCGGAAGGGACATGGCGCATCATGGCGTTCTGGTCGACGATCTTGGATAACGCCGTCAACCATATTGATAAGAAGGCCATGACCCACTATGTCGAGTATGTGGGCGCAAAGTATGCCGAGGCTCTTGGCGACGAGTTGGGGAAGACGGCCGAATCGCTTTTCGGCGACAGCTTCGAGGTCCCGATCCACCGCAACGGCATCTACTGGTGCAACACCATGCCCGCAGAGTTTCAGGAGCGCAAGGGTTACGACCTGATCAAGCATCTGCCGGCGGTGTGGTGGGAAGTAGGCAACATCTCGTCCAAAATCCGGTACGACGTCAACGACATGCTCCATCAGATGGGCATGCAGGCGTTTTTCGACACGTTTGTGACGTGGTGCCGCACGCATGGCGTCAAGAGCCGGGTGCAGCCGTACGGGTTCGTCACGGACAACATCGAAGGCGCCGGCGCGGTGGACATCCCGGAGATGGAAGTCACGGCGGGCGAAAAAGACGCCGTGCCATGGTTCGACCCGCGGATCGGGCCGCGCGAATACGTCTCTTCGGGCGCGCACGTGTACGGCCGCAACATCGTGTCGGTCGAGGCGTACACGTTCATTCACTGGCAGCCATACCGCGCGACGCTCGAAGAATTGAAGATTACCAGCGATATGTTCCTGCGGTCCGGCGCCAACCTGTTCTATAACCACGGGTTTCTCGCCACCCCTGAGCGCGACATCACGCCCAGCCGCGGGTTCTACCCGGCTATTCACATCAGCCCGGACAACGTATGGTGGCCCTATTACCACCTGCTGAGCGACTACATCGCCCGGTGCTGCTACCTCTTGCGGCAGGGCACGTTTTGCGCCGACGCGGCCGTGTACTCGCCGCTGGCCAACCAGTGGACAAAGGATGCGTTAAACGCCCGCCGCTGGACCCGCGACTTCGATTGGAGCGACCTGAACTCCCTGCTTATCGCCAACGGGTACTCCTATGATCTGGTAAACGATGAAGGGTTGCAACGGCTGTCTTCATTCGATGGGCAGTCGCTGAGGATTGGCGAGATGACGTACCGGGTGCTGATCGTGCCCAACGTCGCGGCAATGCCGGTCGAGTCGTTCCGGCGCATCGAAGCGTATGCAAAACAAGGCGGTGTGGTCATTGCGCTCGAGCGCGTGCCGGAGGCATCCTGCGGCTTGCGAAACTGGCAGGCCGATGACGAAGAAGCGCGCGCAATCTCCTCGCGCCTGTTTGAACCGCCAAAGGGTATGGATGGCAATGGCCGGCATTCGTACGGCGAGGGCACGACCTATTGGGTCAACGATGTCCTCGACCGCCGCGACCCACTCGATCGGCGCAGCACCATGCTCGACCCGTTCCTCAACGCGATCCGGAATCACGTGGCGCCGGACATGGCCATCGATTTCGTCAGGGAAGGATGGCGCGAAAATCCAGGACTCTCTTTCATTCACCGGAAGCAAGACGAACGCGACGTGTATTTTGTGGCGAACGTGCAGGATCGGCCCGTCGATCTGCCGGTTGCCTTTCGGGTGGCCGATGCCGCGCCATGGCAATGGAATCCCTGCACGGGCCGCGTGCAGGAGATTTACGAGTACGAGGAGCGGGACGGGGCCACCTGGCTGCCGGTTCGGTTGGCGCCGTACGAGTCGACGTTCCTTGTCTTTGAAAAAAATGACGACCGCCCCCACACCGTTTCGAGTTCGCTGGCGTGGATCGAACATGTGGACGAACAAGGCGTGACAGGGTGGACTGACCGGGAAGGCAGCCACTACGTGAACATGGGGAACGGAGAGATTCTTCATGCTCAGGCACAACAGGTCCCCGCGCCGCTTCGTATTTCGCCTTCCTGGCGGCTCGTCCTCGAAAGCCCCGTGTTCGCTCGCCGTGAATTTCAGCTTGACGGGCTGGTTTCATGGACGGATCTCCCCGATGCGCGCCTCCTGCCGGAGGCGTGCCATTTCAGCGGCACGGGCCTATACACATCCGAATTCAACCTCCCCCAACAATACGTGCAGGAAGACGTCAAGCTGTACCTTGATCTCGGCGATGTAGGGAACGTGGCGGATGTTAACTTAAATGGCAAACCCGCCGGCATGGTCTGGATGCGGGGCCAACGCCTGGACCTGACCGCGCAGGCGCTGACGGGAATTAACAAAATCGAAATCCGCGTCACCAACACCCTCATCAATCGCGTCGCCGGACTCACCGAGTTTCCGCCGGTGCCCAAAGAACTCCTGCCCCGGCTCGGGCGCGGCGTGCAAGACGATCATTCCGCCGCTCACGCCCTGTTGGGATTCAGCCCCCTGCCACGCTCGGGCTTGCTGGGTCCCATCGAGATCCATCCGTACAAGCGTTTCGAGATCCCGCGCAAAAAATAGACGAACCCCCAACGGTTTTTGGGCCGTCCCCTTGATGTTCCTGCATAACGAATCGCGCGCATTGGCGTCAAAAGCCGCAATCGCGCCGGCAAATTGCGCATCTGTGGAAAAGGTTGGTTTCCCGCCTAGCTGGCGCCGGCGATGCAGAGGGTGTCGCCGGCGCTGACGGGCAATTCAACGACCCTGGGTTCCGGCCTCTGGACGGATGTTTCTCTGCCCGTTGTCTTGATCTGAACGGGTAACGGGGTGCGAATCCTGCACGTGCCGCCAATTGTTGCCCGAATTGTACTTTCCGTTAACCGGCCCTCGTTCCACGCGATGTCCACCTCAAATCCGCCCCGGGCCCGCAAGCCCGTTACACGGCCGTTGGGCCAGCATCGAGGCAGTGCCGGCAGCAGGTTGATCTCTCCGCCGTGACTTTGCAGCAGCATCTCTGCGATGCCCGCCGTGCCCGAAGAGTTGCCGTCGATGACGAAAATGTTCTGAGGCGCGCCGGCAATTCCGCCCACCGAAAACGTCAGCAAATTCGTGTCCGTCAGTTTCCGCAACAACCCGAGCACGCTGTCGTGAGCCAGTTCGCCGTCGGCAAGCCGGGCATAGAAGTTGATCAGGTTTCCCCGGCTCCATTCCACGTCTTCCCAGTCCGGGCGGTTTATCCGCCGCTCGATGGTTACCCGCGCGGCCTTTGCTAATTCGGGCGTTTCGTTCACGGTAATTTGGCTGAACGGATAGAGGGCGATAAGATGGCACATGTGCCGGTGGTTGGGGATGGCGTCTTCGAAATCCTCGAGCCACTCCTGCAATTGGCCATATTTGCCCACGCGCAACGGCGGCAGTTTGGCTAGGGCCGTTTCGAGCTTTGCCGCGAACTCGGCATCCGTGCCGAGAATATGGCTGGCCTCGATGCAGTGCGAGAACAAGTCGCGCACCAGCACCGTGTCGCACGTCGGTCCCATGGATTCGCTGGACCGGCTGCCGTCCGGCGCGATAAACGCGTTTTCCGGCGACGGGGACGGGCCCGTGACCAAATAGCGATACTGAGGATGTTCCACCATGTATTCGAGGAAAAACTCCGCCGCCTCTTTGAGCACCGGATAGGCCCGCCCGCCCAGAAACGCCCGGTCGCCCGTAAACACGTAGTGGTCCCACAGGTGCGACGCCAGCCAAACGCCGGCCGTGGCGTGGGCGCCCCAGGTAAGCCCCCAGCCGGGCGCCGTGTAGCCCCAGGCGTTGGTGACGGCATGGCACACCCAACCCGTGCAGCCATAGGTTTCGCGCGCGGTTCGCCGGCCCGGCGCGCGCAGCGACTCGATGAAGTCGAAGAGCGGTTCATGGCATTCGGACAGGTTGCACACCTCGGCCGGCCAGTAGTTTTGTTGCGTGTTGATGTCCAGGTGGAAATCGCAGGTCCAACCCATCTTGCAGGCCAGATTATCGTTCCAGATGCCCTGGAGGTTTGTGGGAAGCGGCGAATTCTCCCGCGAGCCGGCAATCAAGAGGTAACGCCCATATTGAAAGAACGTAGTGACGAGTTGCGGGTCATCTCCCCCGTTCTGGAGCCGTTCCAACCGTTGATCGGTTGGCAATGCAGCCGCGTCGGTTGTGCCCAAGTCGAGATCGACCCGGCGGAACAGGCGCTGATGGTCCGCTACGTGCGCATCGCGAATCTGCCCGTAGGTCTTTTTCGCGGCCGCATCGAGCTGAGTTTGGCACAGATTTCCGGGGTCGCGCCCGCCGAAATCCGTGTTGATGGCCACCAATAGCGTCGCGGCATCGGCGTGTTCGACTTTGAGGGCCTTGTCCGACGCGGCAATATTTCCACCGGAGGCCACAACTTTCACTTGCCCGCGGAATCCCACGCCGCATTGGCCGTTACTGTGCTTGTTCTCGTATGCCTGCCCGGTGACGACCAGCACATCCGTGCCGTCCGCGTGCACTTCCGACGGGTTCTCTCCTCCGTCAATCGCCACCTCGAACGAGAGTTGGCCCGGCGTGCTGGAGGTCAGACGCAACACGAGAACTTGATCAACATTCGAACAGAGGATCTCCCGCTCATAGCGCGTGCCGCGAACGGTATAAGCAACCCGCGCAACCGCCTGGTCCAGATCCAGCTCGCGCCGATACTCCCCAATATCGTTTCCGGTGTCGGCAAAACGCAGGAGGAGATCGCCCATCGGCAGGTGCGTGCCGTAGTTTTTTCTCCGCCCAAGGACGTACCGCCGGCACATTCCCTGCGCCTGCGCATACCTGCCTTCAAACAGGGCGCCCCGGATCTCCGCCAAATGTTCCCGCGCAGGCGGGTTATCACGGGAACCGGGTTCGCCCGACCACAGGGTCGATTCGTTCAACGCGATCCGCTCGCAGTCCACGCCACTGAAGACCATAGCGCCGAGCCGTCCATTGCCTACCGGCAACGACTCCATCCACCGGCTGGCCGGCTGCCGATACCAGAGCACCAGTGAATTGCCCGATGGTTCTTCCGCCGCAGCGTAATTCTGCAGTCCCATCAGGATACCCGCACTAAGAATCCATAGCGTCCGCATCATGTTCTCACCGCCTGTCATTTTATTTTTTATAATGTGATTGAATCAGAATTGGTGTTGTACTTCAAACGTTTGGCGGCGATGGCAATTGAATATTAACCGTCGAAAGCGCATCCTGAGAAGAGGTGGGAATCTTGTTTCAACATAGTCCCATTGCACGAGTTGATCACGCATGTAACAGGAGGACTGAACGATGAACCGATGCATTCTTGTGGCGATGATAGTCGTGCAGGCGCTCCTGCCTGCTTGCGGCCAGGGAAAAGCAATAACGTTGACCGTGGACGAAGCGACGTTGACCCCGGTTGTCCAGGGCAACAACCAATTTGCGCTTGACCTGTACGCAAAACTGAATACGAACCGGGACAACCTGTTTTTTTCTCCGTTCAGCGTGTCGACGGCACTGGCGATGACCTACGGTGGCGCGGGCGGTGCGACGCAGAGTCAAATGGAACAGGTGCTCCACTTCCCATTCGGTGACGAGAAGCTGCACACCAGTTTTGGCGCGCTTCTCCAGCAACTCACCTATGTGCCCGCTTCGAAAGCCGGATACCAACTCGATATAGCCAACCGCCTCTGGGGCGAAGAGAAGGAATACTACAAGTTCCGAGACGATTTTCTGAAGCTGAACAGGGACTTTTACGGCGCCGAGTTGGAGAAAGTCAGTTTCTCGAAAGAACCGGGGCCGACGGCAGCCAAAATAAACACGTGGGTGTCAAAGCAGACATCGGGGAAGATCCCTGAAATTGTGAACGCCGCAGATTTCTCGGTATACACCCTGCTGGTCTTGACCAACGCCATCTATTTCAAAGGCGACTGGAAGAGCGAGTTTAAGAAAGATGCAACGCAAGATGAGCCGTTTTACATCGAGGACGGCACGCAAAAAAACGTCCCCATGATGCGCCAGACCCGTGAGTTTGGCTATGGCTCGACTGAAAACGCCCAGATCCTTGAGATGGGGTACCGCGGCGACCGGCTGTCGATGGTCGTAATTCTTCCCCGCGAGCGAAACGGCTTGGCTGCGCTTGAAACCGCGCTCAACGCGCAAATCCTTCGTGAGTGGATGGCCAACATACACCTACAGAAAGTCGAGGTTTATTTTCCGCGGTTCAAGATGGAGACCAGCTTCGAACTCACAGAGACACTTAAGGCCATGGGCATGCCCGATGCCTTCACGCCACAAGCCGATTTTATGAAGATGATCGAGTACACGATACAGCCGCCGCCCGACGAGCGAATCTGGATCGACAAAGTCTTGCACAAGGCCTACGTCGATGTGAACGAAAAGGGCACGGAAGCTGCCGCGGCCACGGCCGTAATAATGACCCTCGGCGCGGTTTCCATGCCCGAACCCCCGCCCGTGTTCCGGGCCGATCACCCGTTCCTGTTTCTGATCCGCGACGACGTCTCGGGCAGCATTCTGTTCCTCGGCCGCGTCATGCGCCCCTGAGCACGAGAACAAGAAAGCAGATGGGGCCTGTCACTGCGGCACCCGTCTTCGGAGAGGTTACTCAATAACGTCACGCTTGAGGCGCCGATTCCGTTCTTGCGGAGGCTTGCGACAGCCTTGCGAACGAGATTGGCCGGCGCAACCGAGAAATCTTTGAAGCGGCGCTCCGTCCTTTTCAGTTCCCGGCAAACCACAAGCTAACCTTGGTGGGTTTCTGTATAGAAAGTACTTGTATGACCCTCACGTCAATCGCTTTCGGAATTGGGATCGGCAAGGATTTTTCTGCTGTATATGTCGCTGGCTATCCGATAAGATAGCCATCCAGCGAAGGCGAACTAGATGAGCAAGAAACGCCGCAAAGAAAAAGGCTGCCACCGTCGAGGCTGCGTTATTCTTCGCGACATTCGACCATGGGCGAAGAGAACATGAAGAAGAAGAAACCCAAGCCGGATCTGAAAATGCAGGCATGGATAGATGCAAGAAAGCGCCGCCACCTGTCTCACGCGCAGGTACAGATGGCGCGCGAGTTGGGCATGAATCCCAAGACGCTCGGCAAGATTGACAACCACGACCAGGAACCGTGGAAAATGCCGCTGAAAAACTTTATCGAACACCTGTATTTCAAGCGGTTCGGCAAGACGCACCCGGAAGTCGTCATGTCCATCGAGGACAAGATCCGTCTGGATGCCGAGAAAAAAGCCCGCAAACGCGAACAGAAACTCGAGCGCCGGCTGAACGGAGCAGTTAAACCTCTCTCCGCGGATGAGCGGCGTGAAACCGCACCAGCGGAGACTCATGAGCTACTTGGGGAGGACCTATGATCCAGAGCAAAAGCCGTAAGAAAAAAGTCAAGACAGTGGCGCCAAGAACGCCGCGAATGCGGAAGCCGGCCAATCTGTCCGTCGAGGAATGGCAGGTGGTGTTGCGCCGCGAGTTTGGGCGCGAGCAGTCCTTCGAAGTTAAGAATGTGGGGACGGCCCCGGTCTTTTCCGAGTTTGCACTGACCAATCCGAAGACGGAAAGAACGTATCGCGTCGCAATCCGCGGAACGGATGTAGGATCGAATTATTGTTCCTGCCCCGATTTTGCGGTCAACACCCTGGGCACCTGCAAGCACGTCGAGTGGCTCCTGGCGAAACTCGAGCGGAAACCCGGCGGTAAAAAGGCGTTCAAAGAAGGATTTCACCCGGCCTATTCGGAAGTCTATCTTCGTTATGGTGCGCAGCGCTTGGTGTGCTGGCGAGCCGGGACTGCCTGCCCTCAGAAACTGGCGTCACTGGCAAAGGAGTATTTTGGAAGCGACGATGTGCTGCGCCTGGACGCCTATCCGAGGTTCGACGAGTTCTCCCGCAAGGCCAATTCTTTCGGGCACGACGTGCGCATCTATGACGATGCGCTGGCGTTTATTGCGCAAGTCCGTGACGACGCGATCCGGCGCCGCCGCATAGGCGAAGCCTTTCCACAAAACGGCCGCGCCGGATTGATGAACAGCCTCTTGAAAGTCAGGCTCTACCCTTATCAACAGGAAGGGGCGCTGTTCGCGGCTATGGCGGGCCGTTGCCTGATTGCGGACGATATGGGGCTTGGCAAGACCGCTCAAGCGATTGCGGCTGTCGAGATCCTGGCGCGGACGATGGGCGTGCAGCGGGTCCTGGTAGTTGCGCCCACGGCGCTCAAGCACCAGTGGAAACAGGAAGTCGAGCGGTTTTCAAACCGCGACGTGATGGTGGTCGAGGGATTGTTAACCGCGCGGCGGCGGCTTTACAAAGCCCCTTCTTTCTACAAAATCATAAATTACGACGTGGTTCATCTGGATCTCGATGCCATCGTCGAGTGGGCCCCCGACGTCGTTATCCTCGACGAGGCACAACGCATCAAAAACTGGCAAACTCGGCGCGCAAAGGTAATCAAGCAAATACCCTCGGAATACGCGATAGTCTTGACGGGCACCCCGCTCGAGAACCGCCTCGAAGAACTCCACTCGATTATGGAATTCGTCGACCGATTCCGCCTCGGACCGTTATTCCGTTTTGTCCACGAGCACCAGCATACCGACCCGACGGGCCGCGTCATCGGGTACCGTAACCTGGACCGGATTTCAAAGAGCCTCGATCAGGTGCTCGTCCGCCGACGCAAGAGCGAGGTACTCCGCCAGTTGCCCGAACGCACCGACAAGCATTTCTTCGTGGATATGACTCCCGAACAGGCCAAGCATCACGAGGAAAACGCCCGGATCGTCGCCGAGATCGTCGCAAAATGGCGCCGGATGGGGTTTCTGTCGGATAAAGATCATCTGCGGTTGATGATCGCGTTGCAGAACATGCGGATGGCCTGTAACAGCACCTACCTCATTGATAAGGAAACCGATTTCAGTGTCAAACCCGATGAGTTTTCGCTGTTGCTCGATGACCTGCTCGAGCACCCGGATAACAAGGTGGTCGTGTTCAGCCAGTGGCTGGGCACGCATGAACTCCTGATCCGGCGGCTGGACGCCGTAAAGCGGCCTTATGCCTACTACCACGGTTCGCTCGACAGCAAAGAACGCAACCGGGCTATCGAACGATTCAAGAAGGATGGCGATTGCCGGATCCTGCTCTGTACCGATTCCGGCGGGCTCGGCCTGAACCTGCAGGAAGGATCCATCGTCATTATCATGGACCAGCCGTGGAACCCCGCCGTGCTCGAACAACGCATCGGCCGCGTCCACCGGTTGGGACAACACCGCCCGGTGCAGGTTTATCATTTCGTATCGCAGGGAACGATCGAGCATGGCATGCTCAACGTCTTACGGTTCAAGGCTTCGGTGTTCGCGGGCGTGCTCGATGGCGGCGAAAAGGACGTCTTCTTGGACAAAGGCAAGGCGAAGAGGTTTATCGAGACCGTCGCGGACGTCGTAAACAACGTGCCCAAAGCCATGCCGCCGCACGAAACGCCTACCCCCGACTCTACAACCGATGCTTCCCCGGCCGAGGAACCGCCCTCCGACATGGCCAAGCCCACACCCGCCGCACCCAATCCTTGGGACGCGGTCCTGGCGGTCGGACTGGACCTCTTTGGTAAAGTCGCACAAGCGCTTCAACCCGCCGGAGGCGCGCCTCGCGATCTCGTCTCACAAGTATCGGCGGTAGCGGCTTCCGCCGTGGCAAAGAACGAAAAGACCGGCGCGGCGGAACTGCGCATTCCCTTGCCTGACGCCGACACCATGAACCGGCTCGCCGAAGCGCTCGGCGGCCTGGCAGAACTGCTTCGCGGCAAGTGAGAATGACCGGAAGCAATCCATAGCGGCTCGCAATCGCGTTTTGCGGGATTCCGGCGGGCACTGGAAAGGAAGTGTTAGTCTTCGCGAATCCAGCTTCTTGCCTCGTCTTCTTTGGCAACATCGTAGTAACGCACTTTGGCCCTCGTAAACGGCTTGCAGAACACCGCCATTCCTTTTTCCCACTTGGCCTCGCCGACGATGGCCAGTCTTTCGATATCATTGAAGTACCTGGCGGCGAACTTGGTGTCTTCCCACAACGCCCCCGCGGTCCAACCATGGAAATCGCGAAACTCCACCAGCATCCTGATCTTGCCGTGTTGTTTAACAAGCCGCTCGATTTCCGGCACAAATGTCTCGTAGTCTTCTTTCACCAGCTTGCCGGTGAGCATGACCGTGACAATCCTTCCTTCTTGTTCTTCTGTAATTTGAATCGCTTTCACTTCCGCCATTGGGAGATCCTCTATTTGTTGTTATTTGGTAATCATTGTGCGCTTCGATGCGGTCTTTTTGGGCTTGTCTGTTCTGGCTCCGGTCATGGTTTCACCAATGTTCGGGAGTTCCATCTAACCCTCGTCCTTTTGAGAGTTTTTGGCGGCGTTTTTCATCCCGCCAGCCCGCCGGGCCAGTCTTCTGGCCAGCCACGGAGTTTGGGTTGTGTCAAGAACCCTGTACGCCACTAGCTTCACCTGGTCTTCGACAAGGAACCAGAACAGGGCGTACGCCCACACGGCTCCAGCAAGCTTCCAGCTTGTCGGGATCATTAAACTAAACCCATAAACAACAATTAGCGTGGCGATGATCTGCGTTCCAACAACGGCTGCCAGCAGAAGACTGCTCGGGCGGTACGACCAAAACCGGCCCCGGGTGCGCGCCACAAATACCGTGAGATGGCCCGATACCGACAGTTTGAGGTAAATCAACGACTGAATCATGCCGGTGTCCGTCATTCGCGTGCGGCTCAGATGCAGGAACCGCTCCATCAGGTACAGCAGCAGGAAGGTTTCGATAACGCCGAGCACCCCCAGGCTTGTCGCGACGCCGAGAACGGTTTTCATGTTCCATGCCGCGGACCTGTTCGAGCCTTTTGCCCTGTCATAGGCGATGGATAGGATTGCACCGTCGTTGAGCAGGGCCAACAACACAATCATTACGGCCGTCACAGGATAGAAGTTGAACACCACGATCGACAAGGCCATGAACAGAAGAACGCGCAACGTTTCCGCGATCCGGTAAATGGCGTAGCTGTTCATGCGCTGGAAAATTTTCCGGCTGGCCCGGAGCGCATCAACAATTACGGACAGGCCGGGCGTCAATAGCACGAGGTCCGCCGCGGCCCGGGCCGCGTCCGTTGCACCCGAAACCGCAATGCCGCAATCGGCTTTCTTGAGGGCCGGCGCGTCGTTTACGCCGTCGCCCGTCATGCCCACGATGTGCCCGTGCTTTTGGAGAACGTCTATGATGTGGAACTTGTGTTCGGGAAACACCTGGGCAAACCCGTCGGCTTTTTCGATGGAATCGGCCAACTGGGCCGTTTCATGGTGTTTGGTGTCCCCGAACCCTGAGGCGTCCAGGATATTCTTGCCCAGCCCCAAACGACCCGCAATCTCACGCGCAATGGCAACTTGGTCTCCGGTGACCATTTTTACCTTGACACCCATCTGCTGCGCCTGCGCGATGGTTTCCTTCGAATCCTCGCGAGGCGGGTCGAAAAGGGGCAACACACCCAAAAACTGCCATTGGCCTTGTGCATTTGTCTCAGCCACACCCAACGAACGATAACCGCGCCCCGCGAACTCGTTGATTGCGGTTTCCACGGCTGCCTTTACCTGCGAGGCGTTGTCCGACAATTCAAGAATGACTTGCGGGGCGCCCTTTGTCACTTTGAACGTTTTCCCGTCTTTGCCTTGCACGGAAGCCTCCGTGCGCTTGTGTACGGGGTCGAAAGGCTGGAAATGCGTCACTTTGTAATCCGCGATCGCCTCCTTCTTCTCAAGCCCCGCAACCACGGCCGTGTCGATAGTGTCTGCGTCTTCCTCTCGCGAGGCCAACGCCGCGCACAGGATTACGTGATCGCCCTGGACCCCCTCGACCGTGAACGGGTCCCCCAATTTCAGCTTGTTTTGCGTCAGCGTGCCGGTCTTGTCTGAGCAAAGTACATCAACGCCGGCCAATTCCTCGATAGAAGCCAACCGGCTCACGATCGCCTGCTTTTTCGCCAGCAGGCGCGCGCCGACAGCCATCGTTACGGAAAGCACCGTGGGCATCGCCACCGGAATGGCCGCCACCGTCAGCACGAGTGCAAACTGCACCGTCTTTAGTATCGGGTCGCCGCGGTGAAGGGCAATCCCGATTATCGCCAGCACCAGGATCACGGCAAGAACGATCAGGTAATCGCCTATCTTCAACACGGCCCGCTGAAAATGACTGATCGTGTGGGCCTCTTGCACGAGTTCGGCCGTCTTGCCGAAGTACGTGTTCTGCCCGGTGCCATACACCATCGCGTCAATTTCACCCTGGCGCAATATCGATCCCGAAAACACCACCTCCCCCGGCTTCCGCGTAACCGGCAGCGATTCCCCCGTCAGCGCCGACTGATCCACTTCCACCGGATCGCCCTCAAGCAGCCGCGCGTCCGCGGGGATGATGTCACCCAGACGAACCCGGATTACGTCGCCCGGCACAAGCTCACGCGCCTCCAAGTTCGCCCATTTCCCATCGCGTTGCACTCGGGCCTTGATCGCCAAGTTGGCTTTGAGCGCCGCAATGGCGTTGCCCGCCTGGTACTCCTCCCAAAATCCCACAACGGCATTCGCCACGAGTAGAATGCCTATAATAATGAGATCCGCCCAGTGTTCGACCACCGCCGACAGTACCAACGCTCCCTCGATCATCCACGGGATCGGACCCCAGAAGTAGCTCAGGAACTTCAAGATCGGATTGACTTTTTTCTCGCCAAGCTCGTTCGGCCCATACTGATCCAGGCGGCGTTCAGCCTCCTCGTGGCTCAGGCCGTCCCGTGTAGAGCCCAACTTTTTCTGGAACTCCGCCATGGGCAGGGACTTGAGGTCGTTCTGGTCGCCCGGTTTCTTGTCGGCTTGCATGGCCATTACGCTCCACGTTTTTCCCGATACGCGCAATCCTCGCGCCAGAGTTCGAGGACCGCGACGGTTGCCAGCTTATCCGTCGACCGGAGCCCAGGCTGGCTGGCCGGCTGCCGCAACGGCTTCACGGAACGGTGTTGTTTTGCCGGCAATGGCCGGTCGGCCTCTGTGACGAAGAGATTAGCGGCGGCATGCTCCGCCATGGCGAGTGCGCGCCGACACGCAATGCCACCGCCGCTTCGAGGCCTTTGGCATATCTGTTGAGCACACAGCCGCTGTGACGGTGAACGCTCCAAAACGTGCAAATCATTCCACGGCCGCCAGCCATAGCGTGTCCGCCGCCCACCCGGCCCTACCCGTGAGCTTACGCCGTGTGCAGGGGGGCGAATCTGAAATGTTCTTGCACTTCAACGTTGATTATGACTGCAATAATTGTGGTTAAAGCTCCCGGGGCAACGATCAGAGTCTTCCACCGGAATGCCCATGAATCCGCAAGATGTTGTTCTAAAAGAAGTTGGTCTTGCCGTTCCGCCGCGATCAGGAAAGGATGCCATGGACATCTTGAAACGCAATTTCGCGGTAGCGCGGCACCCGGTTTACGAAGACGCGGCGCTGCTGTTAATTCGCGTTGTGGTCGGGATCGCGTTCGTGATTCATGGATGGGCAAAGGCCCAGAACCCGTTCGGCTGGATGGGGCCGGAGGGCTTTGCGCCCGGCATTTTTCAAGCGCTGGCCGCACTGTCCGAGTTTGGCGGCGGAATGGCGTGGATTGTGGGCCTGCTGACGCGGCTGGCGGCGCTTGGTATTGGATGTACGATGACGGTGGCGTTCTTGAGTCAGGCCATCATGGCGGGCGCGCCGTTCGTGTCGAAAACCGGAGGTCCGGCATTGGAACTGCCGGCGGTGTATTTCTGCGTGGCTATCCTGCTGATCGCGATGGGGCCGGGGCGGTTTTCTTTGGACAGGTTGGTTTTTGGGACGTGGCAGCCGTCCGCACCGCGTGAAGCCCAGTGGGATCGTCAACCAAAATAGCGCGCGACAAGACCGCAGTCGTGGTGGGTGCGGGTCCCAACGGGCTGAGCGCCGCATGCATTTTGGCACGGGCCGGAATGCGCGTCACGGTACTCGAGCAACATTCGTCCCCCGGCGGTGGCGCGCGAACAGCCGAGTTGATCGAGCCAGGCGTCCTTCACGATGTCTGCGCCACCAGCCTCCCGCTTGCCATCTCATCACCTTGCTTTCAAGAACTGGATCTTGAACCGTCCGGGGTGCGCTGGGTGCATCCTCGCTATCCGATGGCGCACCCTTTTCCGGACGGGACCGCCGCCAGCTTGTCGCGCGACATTGGGGAGACGGCTGAGTCTTTCGGCGACGCCCGTGACGCCAAGATCTACTCGCGGCTGATGACGCCCCTCGTTCAAAGATGGCCGGATCTCATTGGCCAGATCCTCTCGCCTCTGCGCATCCCGCGCCACCCGTTCCTTCTGGCGCGGTTTGGCTTGTCTGCCATTCGTTCGGGCCTCGGCCTCGCCTCCATGTTCAGGGGCGAGCGCGCCCGCGGTTTCATGGCCGGGCTGGCGGCGCACTCCGGGCTACCGCTGGACCAGTCCCCGGGTGCCGCGTTTGCGCTCGTACTCGCCGCGGCGGGCCACGCGGCGGGCTGGCCGTTTGTGGCGGGCGGAACGCAGCGACTGGTGGAAGCGCTCGCGGTGCGGCTGACGGAGTCTGGAGGCAGGATAACGACGGGTCGCGCTGTTGCCAACACTGGAGATCTCCCTCCGGCCGACCTGTATCTGTTTGACGTGACGCCGCGCCAGTTGGTACAAATCGCGGGCGACTGGCTGCCCCAATCTTACCGGCGCCGCCTCGCCAGGTACCGTTATGGGCCCGGTGTCTTTAAAATGGACTGGGTGCTTTCCGGCCCCGTCCCATGGTCCGCCGAAGAGTGCCGCAAGGCGGGCGTAATCCACCTCGGGGGAAATTTCGAAGAAATTCAGGAGAGCGAACGCGCCCCACATGAAGGCAAGATTACCGATCACACTTTCCTGCTCCTGGCTCAACCCTCCTTGTTCGATCCCTCCCGCGCTCCCACGGGCCGCCACGTCCTTTGGGGCTACTGCCATGTCCCCAACGGTTCCGCCCAAAACGTTCGCACGCGGATCGAGCGGCAAATTGAACGGTTCGCTCCCGACTTCGGACAGCTTGTCGTCGGCCGCATTTCAATGAACTGCCAACACCTCGAGCAGTACAACCCTAATCTGGTCGGCGGCGACATTGGCGCGGGCCTTTACAACTTGGCTCAGGTTTTCACCCGGCCCGTGGCAAAGCCGATTCCATGGGCGACGCCCAACCCGAGAGTTTTCATCTGTTCCGCCTCCACTCCGCCGGGCGGAGGTGTCCACGGGATGTGCGGCTACAACTCAGCGTACGCTGCCATCCACATGCTGAAACGCCGATAGCAGAAGACACCGGCTGCGCCAACTCATTGTGGCAGCTTCTGTTAGCCACCTCGACTATTGCCGTTAACCTGCGGAAGTTCGCCCCCAAAAAAATATAAAAAGGCAAATCGCCGATACCGTACCGGCCACACATCGGGCGCTTGGCCAGAAAACGATAGTTGAATATAAAGGCGGATGCTGCCATAATTCTGCGGCTTCTTAGCCGCCTTAGGGGAACCTTATTCCCTCACGGGGTTCCTCTGAATTGGGCAAGTGAAGGAGGGGCGGGCGCAGGGTTCTGCCCGAAGATGAAGGGCCCTCAGGAGAAATGCAATGGCAACAGGTACGGTCAAATGGTTTAACGAGGACAAGGGCTACGGATTTATCACTCCTGATGACGGGGGCAATGATTTATTCGTACATCATTCCAACATCGAGATGCGGGGGTTCCGGCGGCTCAAGGATGGACAGAAAGTCGAGTTCGAGCCCGCACAAGGCAAGAAAGGACCTGAGGCAACCAAAGTAGTGCCCCTCTAGGCCGCTTTCACGGCGCACACCTACGCCCCGGCTAACACCTGGGGCGATTTTTTTAGGGAATCACGGCGGCTGACGCCGGCCGACTTCGGCGAAGTCGGGCTACCAGACGCTTGACTGTATGCCGCCGCATTGGGGGCCGCTTTCCCAAAAGCTTGCTTTCCATACGCCCGGATGGTTAATTTCGACCCAAGTCACGGAGCAGGCAATGGTTTTTGCGGGGATAGACGCGGGTTCTCGGGCGGTCAAGGTTGTGGTGGTTGACGCTGCCGATGGGCGCGTGCTGTCGGGAAAGATGCATGACCAGGGAGTCGAGCAGGAGGCCCTGGCTGCCGACCTCCTTGATCAGGCCCTGCACGAGGCCGGCCACACCCGCGCCGACCTCGCCCGTGTTATCGCCACCGGATACGGGCGCAACCAAATCACTTTTGCAGATTCAACCGTCACCGAAATCACCTGCCATGCCAAAGGCGTCCGCCGCCTCAACGCCGACGCGATGACCATCGTCGAGATCGGCGGGCAAGACAGCAAGCTGATCCGGCTCGACGGCTCCGGCCTCGTGCGCGATTTCGCTATGAACGACCGATGCGCCGCGGGCACCGGCCGGTTTCTCGAAGTGGTGGCCGCACGGCTGGGAACAGGGCTCGAAGACCTTGGCCGGATGGCCCGCAAAAGCCTCAACCCCGCTTCCATCAGCAGCATGTGCGTCGTATTTGCCGAAACCGAGATTGTCGGCCTGCTGGCAACCGGTGCCGCGGCGGCCGACATCGTTGCCGGCGTTCAGGCATCGATAGCCAAGCGCGTCGTCGCAATGGCCGGCAGAAACATGGATGAGCCCGTATATTTTACCGGCGGTGTCGCGCTGGTGCCCGGGATGGCCGAGGCCGTCGCCCAAGCGCTGGGCCGGCCCGTTAAAGTCGCGCAAAACCCACAGTACACTGGCGCCTTGGGCGCCGCACTCATAGCGGCCGGCGAAACCGCCCGCGGGTTGCAGCCGTAAGGAGAAGAATTGTGAGGACAGCCATAATCCTGATAGCCGGTTTGATGGCCGTCGAGAGCGGTGCCGCATGGGCCGGCGAAGTATCCACAAAGGACGGCCGGTTCATAGACGGGTCGGGTCGGCAGGTGACGCTGCACGGCGCCAACGTCATCGAAAAGCACCGCGCCCGCGGGTATGTAAGCTGGCACGGACCCCGCGAATTCGCCCAAATGCGACAGTGGGGGTTCAATTGCATCCGCCTGGGCATGACATGGGCGGCCATCGAGCCCGAGTGCGGAAAATATGACGAGGCGTTTCTCGACCGCCTCGCCCAACGTGCAAAATGGGCCCGCGAAAACGGTATCTGGGTCGTACTGGACATGCACCAGGACCTCTGGGGAGAAGCCCCGCCAATCAACACCGACGGAGCACCCGAATGGGCCACCATTCACGACAACAAACCCCATACCGTCCTCGACGGCGGCCCTTGGAGCCAGGCCTATTGGACCAGCCAGCGGGTACAGACCGCCTTCGACAACTTCTGGGCCAACAGACCCGGGCCTGACGGCGTGGGCATACAGGATCGGTTTGCGCTGGCATGGCAGCATGTTGCCCGGAGGTTTAAAGACGACCCCGCCGTCATAGGCTACGACCTGTTGAACGAGCCTTTCATCGGCAGCGGCGCACTCGAGGCACTCGGCGCCGTGATCGCCGCACTCCAGGGCGAACCGGACTTTCAGGCTATCTCTACCCCGGCCGACCTGCTGATGATAATATCGAGAAAGCCCGACCGCTACGAAAAAATGCTCGAAGCGGCCGCACCGGTGTTTCAGAAGTTCGAGAGAGAGAAGCTCCAGCCGATGTACGAACGGGTGGCCGCCGCCATCCGTCAAGCCGACCCCGACGCCATCCTGTTTATCGAGCCCAGCATCTCGTCAAACATGGGTGTTCCCGGTGCGCTCGAGGCACTCAAAGACCCTGCAGGCAACCGGTACCCGCTTCAGGCTTATGGGGCGCATGCGTATGACGTGGTGACTGACACGGGGGACGTCGGCCAACCCGATCCCCGCCGGCTCGAACTCATTTTCACCCGAATCGCTGAGCACGCCCACCAGCTCGACATGCCGCTGTGGATAGGCGAGTGGGGCGCATTTTACGGCCGGCCCGAAACCCTCAACGCGGCCCGCTTGGCCGTCGGACATCTCGAACGCACACTCGCCGGCGACGCCTACTGGGACTTTCACCAAGGGCTCGATAAGGCTGTTTATTTCCCCCTGCTGGCCCGGCCCTACGCCACGGCCGTCACCGGCATCCTCAACACCTGCCACTCAGACCTGGAAACCGGCACGTTCACCTGCGAATGGACTGAATCCGCCGCCGTAGACGGCGACACACGCGTCTTTCTCCCGGAACCATGGTACGGCGCGGGGTACTCGGTCGAGTTGACGCCCACTGGCGCGTCCTGCAGGTTCGAACCCGTCTCCGAAGGCGCAAAGGCCGGCTGGCTCGTCGTACCGCAATCCGTCCCCGGCGCCGCAAGAACTCTTGTAGTCAAAAAAAGCCCCTGAACCGCTGCAAACCGTTGCCTTCTACGGTCGCGGTAGGGACACGGGTTGCCCCGTGCCCCCCGCACGGATCCCGGCGAGCGGCACTACCGCACCGGGCTCTTGCCTTGGGTTCTGACGCAGG
>Ga0315285_10000533_pt1 | contig 39433 bp, 44 predicted proteins | sample YL17G09_36_MG_FD_203698 | JGI IMG/M metagenome (GOLD analysis project Ga0315285, IMG submission 203698) | Sediment microbial communities from Yellowstone Lake, YNP, Wyoming, USA - YL17G09_36 | ecosystem: Environmental > Aquatic > Freshwater > Lake > Sediment | place: USA: Wyoming | collected...
TGTTAGTTAAGGACCAACGAAAAAACCATTTGCGAAGACGGTTCTTCCGAGAGTTCTTCAGCCGCCTCGAAATCTACCTTGTAAACACCACGTTGCCTGCAATCGAAACTCATCAAGCGATAAAAGAAGAGGTCTTGAACATATAGCAACTTGAAAAGAGGTCTGTTAACATGCGGAGTATTAGTGTTGTAACCGCGCGCTGAGGATATAACCTAAATACAATGATTACTGACAATTGGATGGGTGGTTTTGTTGTCAGATCAGAACGGAGAAGAACAGAGAGAAGACTCACTACCATTGAAAGTCAGAGACGTGATGGTGAGGGAGGTAATTACTGTGGATGAAGATTCCACGGTTAAGGAGGCTGTCGACATTATGAACGAATTTCAGATAGGCAGCCTCATAGTGCTGGAAAGAGGAAGGGCTATGGGCATAGTTACGGAAAGGGACTTCTTGAGAAGGGTTATTGCAGGGGCAAAGGACGTTATGAATACTAGAGTGAAGGAGATCATGACCACTCCATTGGTTGTTGTTGAGCCAAGCACGGATTTGGAAGAAGCTGTGAAACTGATGTTTCAAAGTAGGATAAAGAAGCTGGCCGTAGTTGATGCAAACAAGCTTGTGGGCATAGTGACCCTGACAGACATTGCACGCTTTCAGCCTCAAATGATAAGAATGCTGAAACAGCTTACTACAAAGCAGGCGGCGCCGAAAAGCATGCAGAAAGTCATTGACTTCTACATTGTCTAGGAGAATTGATGTAAGACATTCCTGCGCGTGCTACTGGGCATAGGTTTTGCTCTCAAACTCAGAGTTGAGAATACATCAGAAAGATTTTTGTGATCAAATACTAGAATAAGACTCATGTCTTCGGTTAAGAAGATGGTTCTAGATTGGCAAGGAAACTATCGTTTCATAGCGAAAAATGAAAAAGGGCTTTCTGTTAGTTTCGATGCTCCCATACCAAATGGTGGAGAAGAGACTGCACTGTCGCCAATGGAGAATGTTCTGGCAAGTTTAGCTGCCTGCAGCAGTTATCATGTTGTGACAATATTGAAGAAGAAAAGGCAGGATTTCTCAGACTATTCAGTAGAGGTGACAGCAGACAGAAGAGATGAACCGCCACAAGTGTTTACCAGCATTCATCTCAAGTACATCATTAAAGGAAAGAACATTAGTGAAGAGGCTGTTGAAAGCGCAATAAGACTTTCTGAAGAAAAATACTGCTCAGTAGGAGGGATGTTAAAGAGTGCAGTTAAAATAACATCTTCATATGAGATATTAGAAGAATAGGGAAGAATCCTTGCGCGCTGTATCCCATCACGATTATCATGTTTGCTTCCTGTGCCATCTGGTTAATAATCAGTTTTTGCTTGTTGGCTGACAGGTCTATTCCTTTTTCTCGCATAACATGACAGCGAAAAAACGACGATCTCTCGGGTGAATAGCGAAAATGCTGGTAAAACGTAGTCGTTTCAATTGCAATTAGGCTAGTTCTTACTCGCAAATCGATAGTACACAGGAAAAGTTTGAAGCTATCCCGAAATTGGATGGGAGGAATTTACCGGTAAACGCGTGTCCAAATATTAACCCCCACACAATCCATCACAAATTAGGTTTATTTAGCTGAAATAAGCTCAAAATGAGGCTGAAATTAAAGTGCGGGGGATGGGGTTTGAACCCATGCAGCCCTTCGGCATCAGGTCCTAAGCCTGACTCTTTTGACCAAGCTCAGACACCCCCGCAACAGAGGGTTCAAGTGTTGAAATTGCATGCCCTTCTATATCTATCTAACCTTCACAGGTAGGAGACCCTTGGAAACGTAGGAAAAATGGTTGTGCATCCTCCATGCTGAGCTTGCCTTGTCGCGTGATCATACCTGAGGTGGTGTTCTGCTACGACGCGAATTGTTGCAGATAGCTAACTTGGCATTTATGTCCGCATTGCTGATTGGTTGTGAGCCCGTCCAAAGACGATTTGTGTCAAGGCAATCACCACTGAAAGGCCAATCGCAAACGAAGCCGCAACAACAGTCCATCTACCGTAGTGTATTCCCAAAAAGAGACAGACAACAGAGATTGCCAGCACAATTGCCGCTATGAAGGCTGGATCTTTCACCAATTCAGTCGATCTTTGAGGCATGTCGTTCTGTATCGCACACCCGCTTAATACGCTAGCGCCCTTGACGGTAGCACGAAAGCCGATGGCCGAACGATCTTTCAGGAACACCTTTGAATATGTTCAACCTCAAGCCGAATACGAAAGCTCTTTATGTCTTAACGCACGTTCTCTTCCGAGAGAAAACGTGTGCCTCGGTAGCCTAGCCCGGTGGGGCTCCGCCTTGGTAAGGCGGGGGTCGCGGGTTCGAATCCCGCCCGAGGCTCCATTCTTGCCATGTTTGTTGATGCTCTTACATCGGATTTCTCACCGAAAGTGCCGTTAAAGGATTTATATATGCATTATTGACAATGGAGATAAGAGAGGAAGCAGTTAGTGGCCTTTGATGATCTCCTAGTATACGCGCTAGTCGCTGTAGGGGTGATTCTCGGCTGCGGAATAGGCGTTTACGCTTATATGAGATACGGAAGAAAGAGAGAGACAGCCCCTAAGGAGACGGAAAGAGTAGAGACAGATTTTACTGGCTTGCCTTTTAAGGTTGTCAAGAGCGTTCCGAGAGACGATGCTGTGCATGCTCGGGATGAGCTTCGGATGCTGGATTTGGAGAGGGAGATTCTGAGCGATGCAATCCGCAAGCTGTATGAAGCTCAGGCGGAAGGAAAAATCACTGAGGAAGAACGGGAAAAGCTTGGGCAAACGTACAAGGCTCGGATGATGTCGGTGAAGGATGCCATCACAAAAGATCAATCTGTGGTGGCTTTGCATGAGCTTGAAACCATGCAAGAAGACCTCATGAAACTGTTCAGCGAACGCTTCGATGAGCTGACTGGAAAGATCGACGAGTTACGCTCAAAGGTGGAAGTGAAACCGTTCAAGGAAATCGCCATACCAACTCCGAAACCGTCAATGCCGTCAGAGATCGAAGATGTGTCAACAGACGAGGAGAAAGCCAAGAAGAAGAGAAAGCAGGCACCAGCCAAACCAAGCCCGAGAACCGAAGCTGAAAAGAGAATAGACGAGATCAGAGCCGAGGTTGAAAAAGTTCTAGACAGACTAGGGCAGATGGAAGTTGAAAGCTAAACAAGACTGGATCGAAACTGCAAAGAAGAACGCGGCCATCGAAGCCGTGAAGCATGTTAACGATGGTTTCGTCATCGGCCTAGGAAGCGGTAGCACAGCCGCATATGCCATCGAAGAAATCGGTAGCAGAGTGAAACGTGAAGGACTGCACGTTCTGGGAGTCCCAACGTCATATCAAGCGTTCATGCTAGCCGTCAAAAACAAGATCCCGATAACGACATTGGAAGAGCACACCATACTTGATCTGACAATAGACGGAGCAGATCAAATAGACGAAGAACTGAACCTGATTAAGGGCATGGGTGGTGCGCTTGCTCGCGAGAAGATTGTCGCCTCAGCCTCGAAAAAACTGATCATCATAGCTGACGAAACCAAGAAGGTTAAGATTCTGGGAGAAAATAATCATCCCGTCCCGATTGAAGTGTTGCCATTCGCCGCCTCACTTGTGATCCACCGAATAGAGAAGAATGGCGGAAGACCTGCCATCAGGGAAGCCATAAGAAAAGTCGGTCCAGTCATAACAGACAACGGCAACCTCATCATAGATGCAATCTTCGGACCTATACGAAAACCCCTAGAACTGGAGACTCAGATAAAGGCCCTACCAGGCGTCGTTGAAACGGGGCTTTTTGTCGGAATGGCCAATATCGTGTATGTTGGTAAGACTTCTGGCGTAGAAAAACGCGAGAAAACAATGACTTCCTAGAACTCTAGAGATTGATGCCCTAGAGTCAAATACTCAAGCGTTCACTGGCGGAAGGTTCTGTTTGGAAGAAGAAAAAGTGGGGAGGTTATGTGCTGGTCTTTCCGAAGTTCACGAATGCAGCCTTGATGTCTAGCATGTCTATGTTGCCGTCACTGTCTAGATCGCACTTGGCATCGTACTTTAGATCGCCCACGGATGAACCGTAAGCACGGAATATCATGAATATGTCTTTGAGGTTCACTTTTCCGTCATTGTCTACATCGCCGGCAAGTCCTGCTCTGGCTACGCGAATGTTGAAAGCAAACATTGTCATGCTGACCGCGAGAACAACCAGTATTACTCCAGCATTAAGTCGTTTCATTAGTTTTTCCTTCTCCTAAAAACAAAGGATCGTATGTGGTAAATAAAGATTGAAGGAGGAATCCTCTAGAACACAACTGAAACTGACCCCCACCATCCTTTTGATGCTGATACACGCCACCACGACCGTGTTTCAGAGAAAAAAATGGCACCAACAACAGCAGTCTTTAAGATCAAACAAGCAGAACACCACTGTCCACGAAAACTGAAATCTACCACAACAAATAAAGGAAAGACCACCGAGAAAAACTAACACACAAACAACATAGGCTCTGACCCAAGAAAAAAGGAAGCCGGGGTAGCCTAGCCTGGCTAGGGCGCCAGACTCATAATCTGGAGAACAAAAAGGGCAAGCGCCCGAGGTCCAGAAGTCGCGGGCTCGAATCCCGCCCCCGGCACCAACCGAGACCCGTCTAACAGGCAGGAGTTATGGAGGTCGTGTCTTTCGTTGAAACTTCTACCTGTTCACCGAAACCTTTCCTCACATAGGCATTTCGTATGATGATTTTCTGCCCTGATCTCAAGTTACATGCCAATTCAGCATGTTTCCTCCAAGCCGCGACCCATGTTTTGCCTGTTTCATCCTTCAACTCAAAACTGGCAACCTTCACGATCTCTCCCTTAGAAGTCTGCACCTCCCTAGTCACAGGTCGAGTGGTGACTTCTCCCACAAGATTAACATCATTCAAATCCTGTCTTAACTCTGCAACTTTCAAAAACCTCTCGGTGAGCGAGATTTTTACATATGTTCCGCCGTCAACGTGGACTTCCAAACCCTTACTCAAAGTCTCTTTCACTCTACCGTTTACCATTTGCAGGCTGACGCCTTGTTTCAGGGCTTTCTCAAGCTCATCCGCCTTCTCGTTCCAAGCAACCACAGATATTTCGCCAGTCTCATCAGTCAATGCGAACCGCATTATCTTTCCGGCACTCAGATCCTGCCTCTCAAAAATAGAAACCGGGGAAACATTCCTGACTTTTCCAGAAACGTTTACTCTCCTGTTCTTATGACCCTGGGATATGTCGCCAATCTTTGTACAGAACTGGTCTATTGTCGGACAATCGCTTTCGGCATCGCCACTACAAATCTCTACCTTACTTTTGCTTCCGACATGCAACTCAACCTTTCCACTCCGGTCATCTTTCGTATATGCATGAAAAAAGTGAACAACTCGCCCGACGGATATCTCACCAGATTCCACCAAACTAATCTGATGATTCCATAGAACAACCCGCAAGATGCCCGTCTTGTCGGCTATCAGCAAGCTCGCAAGTTTCCCACTTTTCTTTCCATTGAATGCCCTAGGAGGGAAAACTGCTACAACCCGCCCAATTATGGTAACGTCGTACAGACCTGAAATCAGATCAGATATCGAAAGAGTGGGTGTTCGTGTTTCAGCCTGAGAGAGGTTCAAGCCGAACTCGGCTGCGATCATCCGCAGAAGCGTCTCGTTTGAAATGAGCCCTCCGGTCTTTCTCTTTTCCCCTTCTAGCCTTTCAAGCAGTCCTTCTCTTGAAATCCCATTGTTTACTGAGAGTATCTGCTCAACCAGTTCCTCGTCTGTCATCTCGCTTCGGTTCCGCTGAAAATGGTTGTTGATGATGTTATAAAGCTTGTTCGACTCGAACGTGGCAAATAGCTGAAGGTGACGAACGATCGTTCACGTCGACGACTTCAATAGTCCAGAACAATAGCGGGTTAGCGTTCCTTTCCAGATCATAATGCTGGCTAAACCAGTTTCAGTTTCTTCAATCCTTCCAGGATCTGTTCCACTCCAACCTCTGGCGGCATATCCAACGTTTCACACTTGAACTCTACGAAAAGCACCTTCCTACCCTTGAAATACTGCAACAATGGCTGTGTCTGTCGCTCATAGACTCCAATCCGGTCTTTGATCACCTTGGCAGTATCATCCGGACGTTGATAAAGAGAACCACCGCACTTATCGCATACGTTTTCTACTTTTGGTTTTAGGTAGCGTATGTTGTAGACTTCACCGCAGTTCTTGCATATTCGCCGTGTTGACAGGCGTTCGACAATTATCCACTCAGGCACGATCAACTGAACTATAACGTCGATCTTCGCAATCTTCTCCAGCACCTTCGCCTGTTCAATATTCCTCGGATAGCCATCCAATACGAAGCCCTTTCCTCGCGGGACTTTGGACAAACGTTGTTTCAGAACTTCGATCACGACGTCATCTGGAACCAGCAACCCCTTTTCAACGAAGCCCTTGACTTTTCTCCCCAAAGGAGTATCCTCCTTCAGTATTTCTCGGAAGATATCTCCCATCGCGATTACTTCTAGGTTGAGTTTCGATTGCAGTCTTGAGGCGTAAGTACCCTTGCCTGAACCAGGCGCTCCAAAAATGATCAGGTTCACTTGTTACTCACTTCTCCTCTTTTTTCACGTGTTTCTTTAAGCATGAAGATCAGTGGATAATTAAGCGTTGCTTTTTCAACGCAAGAGATTCTCCAACCCTACAGACAAAAGCACGCCGCAGAAGAATGTAACACTATTATAGAGCTTTGGAGACCATGATAAAGCTAGGAAGGTTCAGCTTGTCAAATACTGAAGCATTCTACAGCTCAGGCTTCGCCCTCGTGTTTGTGGGAGCCCTCATCATATTGGCATTTTTCCTGCTTTTCTTCTCGAGCGCCAAGAAAGATAGGAAGACGGAAGGAGGTGCACTAGTAATCGTCGGGCCTTTCCCGATTGCCTTCGGGACAGATCATAAGTCAACCAAAACTGTTCTGGCGCTTTCGATTATATTGACAATACTCCTCACGATAGTAACGATAATAACATACATGGTCTCAAGATATCAAGGAGCTCTTGATGGCAACGCATAGAAAGAATGTAACGCAGGCAAGTCACGGATCAGCTGGATCACGCAAGCTTTTCATCTTATTTCTGGCGGGGGTTTTCACAGTTGTTGCAGGATTGTTAGTTCTCATCACTGCAAGTGTGTTTTATGGGAGCCGCTCCGCGAATTTCGGAGGGGTAATATTCATCGGTCCAATTCCCATCGTTGTAGGCATTGGTTCAGACCCAATGTGGACAGCCTTGCTTGCCGTCATCCTCACAGTCCTGAGCGTAATCCTGTTCCTTATCCCACACAGAAAATTGCATACAGGAACGGAAAAAGCAAGCTAAGGATGATGCTAAGCGCTTCCCTTTTCCTCTTTACCATAGAAAGTGTACAGAAATATCAAAATAAGCGCCACAAACGTTGCAGTCATCAGGATGTATTTGAGCAGTTCAAAGTAGGATCCTATGTCCATGAATCTGTCTCCCTTTTACTCTTCCTATTCTCAAGTTGAAATATTTAAACAGTCGCTTTTTTCCACTCACTCATGAGTGAATCATAAAGTTCATCATGCTCCTCTAAAAGTTCATACCAATCCAAGATCTTAGCCAGCTTCTGAGCAATGATATGATAGCACATGTGTACCTTCTTGTCTAGGACGCGGAAGTAGAAATCGTCGCACGTGCAGAACTCGGCTTCAGGCATTAGAAGGTAGTCCCGTTCTTTGCCGACGACGATCCAGACTACTTTCCCGCTGGGTTTGAAAACGTATTTCTTGACACGCCCCTCCTTCAGCGTTTCGAAAGCTCTGGTAAAACGCTGGCTGAAAATCTCATAAAGCCTAGTCAGGTTCTTGCCAGTCAATTTTCCGTCTGCTTTCGCTTCCTTACAGATCGCGTTTAGCAGGTCGTTTTCTGAGCTTTCGTCCATATACGCACAGGCTAGTCTTGAGAGCTTCCATGAAACAGGAGAACGTGCTTGGTTATTCTATGTTTATCGGTTCGCCTTTCGACCTCTTTTCGTCTTCGGCTTTTGGCAAGATCACTTCCAAGACTCCGTTCTTGTATCCTGATCTGGCCTGTCTTATGTTCACCTTCGCCGGCAGCTCAACCTGTTTAAAGTACTTGCGCTCAGCATTATCGACGGCAATGGTTAAGGAATCTTCCGTGCCATGCAGTTCTATCTCTTCCTTCTCTACCCCGGGTAACTCTGCCACAACGCGGATTTCTCCGTTTGTGTCGATTACGTCGACGAGTGGTTCCCGTTCTCCCTTCACCAGAGGCCCTGAACGGCTTTGCTTGAGATTGCCGAACTCGTTTATCTCTGGCTTTCCATCAGAACCTATTTTCACGCTGTAGCCGTACACGAATGGCCCCAGTTCACGCTCGACTTTTCCGTCTGGAAGCCTGCGTTCTCTAACGTATTCTTTCGGAACTCGGGAGGTGAAGCTTTTCAGTTCTTCTTCCATCATCTTTTCCATTTCTCCGAAAATCTTGTCCATGTCTTCAAAACCCCAATCCTTGAAGAATGGAAAACGTTTCTTCCGGAACCATTCCGAGTTATCATCATCTGACATCGGTTCCACCTTGTTAACGTGAAGAAAGCGAACGTCTATAAGCTTTGTGCCAACAGCTTGTTAGCTTGCGTGTTTGAGCTGATTCATGGTTCCGACGAAAGTTCCGTCTAGAAGATATGCCTCTGCTTGGCCCATATCAACTGCGTCCGAACGGAGAACTGGGCCGACGACCATCTCAGTTTTTCCATCTATGGTTAACCTGTTTTCATTCAATGGTCTTCCTCCCAAGAACTCGTTGAAAGAAGGCATTATGAAAAGCTGGACGGTTCTTGGCTTGATATGGAAATATTTACGCAGCGTCTCTGCAGGGCTCCTCTCGATCTTTATCTTGTGTTTCTCCAGAAGTACCTTGGTCAATCGGTTTCCGTTGCAGCGCGTCTTCACCCAGACCTGTCTCGAAATCCTGAAACCAGCAAGATCACGAAAAGCTATGACCGGGTGGACATGTCCCATAACCAACGTTTTGCAGGCCAATAAGGCCGGAGAGGGCCATTGATGGCCGTGGAAAAAGCCGACATCACCTAATCTTGTGCCTGTTGCTGGCAGTAGTTTTACATTTTCTGGCAGAAGGGCATTAAGGTTTCCGTCATGGTTGCCACGAAGTATGTCTACGCTGGACACTTGCTTTTTGACTTCATTGAAGAAGTCAGGCACGTCATGCCATTCACTCATTTTGGCAGTTGCGATTGTGTGTTTCACGTCGCCCAATATCAACAGTTTTTCAGGTCTGTGAATAGAAATCAAACTCGACAAGTTGCTCAGAAGCTTCGGTGTTTGCGTTGGCACATGGATGCCTTTTTGCAGAAGAGCCATTTCCCACCCTATGTGCAGATCGGCAACGATCAAGGTTCGCGATTTCTGCGTTTCAACTATGGCAGCGGGATAAGGCGTTAACGGTGTTATCATCTTGCTTCCTTTTCAGGTCTGGTCAGATCAAGTATGATTCTATGAATTTCCGGATTTCCAGCAGCTATGAATGAGACGTGTTGCTTGGGGCTCAATTTGGCATTTAGCGGTTCCCCGTCAGGCGTGGTTATCATCGCACCAGCCTCTTTCAATATTAACCATCCTGCGGCCACGTCCGTGGTGCGCAGTTTTCCACGCATATCTATGAAAGCATCCGTCGTTCCGTCAGCCACATAGCAAAGCTCCAAGGCGTTGGCCCCGAAGTGGCGAACGTGTTTTGTCTTCTGCATCAGACCTGTTAATCTCGGAATTATCTCCAAAACTTTGTAGGTATTCAAGTCCAAGCCTATTACAGCACTCTCTATGGAAGCGAACTGTGATGGTGCTATCTTTTGACCGTTTCGATGAACCCCTTCTCCATTCTGAGCAGTGTATGTCACGCCATGTACCAAGTCTGCCACAAGCGCTGCATATACCGTGTTCAAGGTTGGTTCTGTAGATAGGGCAATTGAGGTCGCATAGAAGGGTATTCCTCTCATGAGATTAGTTGTACCATCTATGGGATCTGTTGTCACATAACACTCTTGCGGGTTTTCACCAAATTCTCTAATGCCAGATTCTTCGCTTATGAGTGTGAAAGAAATTCCATAGTCTGCTAACGTGTCTACAATGGCTTTTTCCGCGGCTAAGTCAACTTGCTTGATTGGGTCGCCACCTGCCCCTATGCCCAAGCTTGGTTGCGGTTGCTTTAGTGTTTTTAGGAATGGTGCTATTTGCTTCTGCAGGTTATTCTTGATTTCGGCAAGAATCGATGCATAGTCTGTTTGCTTCATCATCAAACCCACTCTTCCTTTTCCTATAAGGCCATTTCTGATAAAGACTTTGCGAGAAAAGGAAGAGCTCTAGGAAAAGTTGGAGATTTGCGCCTGATCAATTATCCCGGGTCATCTGGTCGAGTAGACTGGAATCTGGCTTTGAGCCGTTTTCTGAGTTGATTCATGGTTTAGTCGTCTTCTGTCGCCGATTGAACTGACTAGACGTAATCTCTAGAAGAGTTTTCTGAATGACAACCTCAGAAGGCATTTAAGCTGCATTAATGAATAAATATAAACGCTTGGGGGCACTTCAACGGCATCTAAAATGATTGAGATTCTGGAGTTGCTCAATGACGGGAAGTGGCATGGCGTAGAAGAAATAAGGTGGAAGATGCAGTTGAAGGAACACGAAGTCCACAAGATAGTCACGTTCTTGGAGGAATACAACTTCATATTGCTGGAGAAGACTAGGGGAGCCATAAAGATTGAAGAAACCGCCCGCAGATTCCTCATTCAAAGCGCTAGTTCATGAGAGCCATCAAGTTCTTATAGGCTTTCAGAAACTCCTTGCCCTTATCGGTAACTTCAAACAAGCCATGAGGAGCATCTTCAACTTCAGAAACCAAGCACAAAAGCCCTTTCTTCATCAGATAACTTGAGTACTGTTTCAATTGCCTGAAACTCAGATTGCACCGGTACATCAAATAGGTCTTTTTGACGCCGTCAAAGGAAGCATCTAGAATGTCTGCAATAATGTCCAAATGGCCGCGATGGTTATTGCTGACGTGCCTTCTGACCTGAACCACAAAGCTCACCAAGTAAGCCTAGTTAAAGGACTGTTGAAGTCCCCCTTCTCCCCCGTAATAGTAGCATGAACGCTAATTTAAACGTTCTGAATTTGACTCGAATACGGAAAAATTGAAAAGAAGAAAGATGGACAGGGAAGCACAGTATGTTTTTGACCTAGACTGAGCGCAACTTTCTCAATATGCTCCCGCAATCAGCGTTTTTTTCCATAAAGACGCTTGTCCTGTTTTCGTCAGCCACCACAGAGAGCATCTTGACGTCTTTGCCTTCGACTATGCTGCTCTTGGCGTCACCTAAGTCGAAAAGTTCTGTGAGGTCTTTGAGCGCGTCAAGTGCAGATGAGGAAAGAATAGCATAGTCAATAATTCTTGTTGGGTCTTTGAGGTCTATTGCGGCGGAGGTCGTGTTTCTCATTATGTAGCCTATAACCCCTTCGTATGTTTTGATCTCGTCTAGATTCGTACGCAAGTTGTTCGAAGGCGCGGTTTCTTCGACGGCTACTGGTTCAGCCACTTCGGAGACTGTTTCCTGAAGAGTCTTTTTTCTTTTGTTCATAACTTATGACCTCTATCATTGCTCTACTATCGGTTTGATCCTCACAAGTTCGCCCTTTCTGATCTCTAGCTTAAGTTGTACTTTTTCAGGCATCTGCACTATTCCTTTTCCCTCATGCTTTGACTCTTTTATTGGTTTGACCTTGCATCGGATTGTCTTCCCGTCAAAGGTTTCGATTTCAACCTCTCCTATTTTTCTGCCCTCGTACAGTTCAATCCATTGCGTTAGTGTTGCGTTGTCGACCCGCACAGTGTCTGAAGGCACAAGCAAACCTCCGAGGTTTTCAACTATAAGCTGGTTTACAGGAGGCTCTGGCAAGATCGGTTCAGGTTTGACCTCGGGCTTGAAACGCTCCCTAGTCTTTTCGGACAGAAGTTGTTGTTCATCAGATTCCTCTGTTGGTCTTTCGATTCCAAACGCTAGGCTCCTAGGGATCGTTTCGGGTTCTGCCTCAGCCTGGGGGAGGTTGTTCTTGAGGGAGGCAGGGTTGAATTTCTCCACCAATTTCAGGATGGTTGGGATAAGAACTCGAGTTACGGTGTTTACGTACTTCATATCGGCTTCTTTGGAAGTGACTGTGACAAGGTAAAGGTCATTCACGCAAGAAACGACAAGTTTACCTTTGCTGCCTTCAAGGGTTATGCTCTCAACGCCATTCAAAGAATCCGCTTTTTCGAAAATCCCGTCAAAAGCATTGACGACTCGCACTATGTTCTTTTCAGGAGTGTTCATGTCTCCTGCTATAATCTCACCGTCTTCCTTGAAAATGAACGCGTTCCTGATGTCAGGGCATATGTTCTGGATCTCGTCCAAAGTGTTTTTTAGGGCAAACGTATAAACGTCATCATTCATGTTTTCCACTTCCATGACACTGTCTTCTAGGAGATCTTGAAGAGTATGCGCTCCGGCACGCCGTCATGCTCCACGACGAGATACCTTAGGCCTTCAGTGTCGCCGAGCTGATCCAGCCATTTCAAGGCCTCTCGAGCCTTCTGCAGGACCAAAAGCCTCTCTTGGTGGCTCCGGACTACTTCTTCAATGGCCGTTAGCTCATGGAACGGGTTAGCGTCCAATATTATGTTTAGGCTACCTACCGAGATCTCTCCTAGGCTTTCGGTTGCGGCTTTCTTGCCTGCGAGTTTTAGGACGACTTCTCGGATTTTCTTTGATTTTTCAGCCAAAGCTCTGATGTCGTCCAGCCTACGTAAGTATTCGCCTAGTGTGCTTTTTGTGTCGGATATCTCCTTGTCTAGGGTTTCGGCTATTTCTTCTGCTGAAGCGTATTCTTTTATTTGTACAACCATTTATTGCACCTCCAGAGAGGAAACAAGAGAGGGAAGTGATAGAGGTTTATTCCACCCTACCCCCGATCTTAACAAACAAAAGGGGAAGCTATGAGTTTGGAGCGTATGCTGAGTACATGAACTGGTTGCCTTTTGAAGACACTAGCTTTACTTGATAGTTGTAGCCTTGGACTACTGTGAGAGAGGTTATGTTCAGTATGAGTCCTGTGTTTGCAGGGATTGTTCCGCCTGTTGGAAGTGCTGGTGTTGTTGTGGTTTTCTTGACGTTGTTTACCCATGCTTCGTTCATGGTTACTGGTGAGGTCCCGGTGTTGTTCACTGTTACTGCGATCCAGCCAGTTCCTGAGCCAACGCGGAACGCCAAGTTCGTTATCTGTATTTGTTCTGTGGCCATGAATGTGAATGTTAGTGCTCCCATCCATGCTGCTACGGCGATGCTGACTGCGACTGTTACGGCGATGAGTATGATTGAGGCGACTACGGGGCTTAGGGCTTTCCTGCTTCTCAAGATTTTCATTTCTCTTTTTATCCCTCCTTTTAGGGTTATTTGGTTATGTTAGTGGAAGCAGGGCATTTAAATCTTACGACTTAATACACTATATTTCTCATTTGTAAAACAACAATACACAAAAAAACAAACCCAAACAACTAACCTGACTATAAAGAAGGCTTGAAATCGAGAAATGTATGAAGATAGTAAGGCGTTTCACGTGCGTGATTAGAGGTCTAGCTGATCAAAGAATCCAAACAATAGCTTGGCCATCTTTTCGCCTAGCTCTGTTTTGACGTAGTACTTCTTTAGTGGGTCTATGCGTTCGCTTTTCGCCAAGCCTAGTTGCTCGATTTCGATCATTCTAGCTCTGAAGGTGCCGTCGCTGAGGGTTAAGCCGTTTTCTCGCATGAATTCCTTGGCTTCTTTCCATTTTCCGCGCTTCATGTGAAGCAGCAATATGCAGTCTATGGCATGGTCCTTTTCCAGCATGGCCTTGATTGCTGCTAGCTTGGGGCTTGTCAGGATGTGCTTTGCCTTCTCCTCTTCTCCACTCTTAACCATTACACATTCGACCTTCGTTTCTGCTCTGATTATGACCTTAGCTCCTTAAAAGGATTTAACCTATATTACGATTAGAGATACATGTCTGGAGACGTCTTCCTTCAGATATAGACATGCTCTCCCATCAATCCTCTCAATTTTCTTGTTTGTGAAATGATAAGACTGGTTTCAGGTTATATGGCGGATTGCCGCTTCTGTAACAAGTGCTATGAGAAAACCTGCAACAATGAACATGCCCCCACACCGTAAAGAAGAAACTAGCCCACCCAACCACTGAAATTCAGTTGACCATGGATCTAGGATCATGCTATCAGTACAACGCCAGTGGCAACAAATGCCATGCAGGAAAAAAAGGCTCATCTTTTTGCCCGACTGGGTTTTGGTCACTCAATCTTGAAGTTCTGCGAACACGTGGTATCTATGCCTGCCGTACGCAAGACAACGGAAGTCAACCCTTGTACTATGCTCCTTACCCTCTTTTCTTTCTGTTTTGAGGTGCTCTGAGTAGTGCCTAGACCTGACTGTTGATGCGAAGCGCAGAACGAACGAGGATCTTGGGGAACGGTTAAGCGTCAGGCAAATGTTCAGTCCGAAACGTCCAAAGATGGGGCCATACAAAACAAGGCAAGGCTTCCATACAACCATTAAATGCCAAGACCAGACATGAAAGCGCAACCGAAAGGCGCGCCAGACAAATGAACAGAAAGTCGAAAACACAAACTGGAAACAAGCTGAATAGCCAAAATAGAGAATGAAAGAGGGGACTTAGCTTGCCTCTCCAGCAGCTGTCGTTTGTTCTTCTTCCAGTTCCTTGACGCGTGTTTCGATGAATTCTGTGATTTTTTCTTCGCTGTATTCCTTTGCCTTCTTCTGTTTTTCCAATTGCTTTCGGACAGTGTCGAGCAGGTCGTCTATTTTTACTGGTTTGATTATGTAAGCGTCGGCGCTTCTGTTCACGGCCTCCATTGCGTTCTGCAGTGACGGAAAGCCTGTGACGACTATCTTCACCATTCTAGGGGTGGTATCCTTCATTCTTGTTAGCAGTTCTACTCCTTCCATGTCTGGAAGTCTGATGTCTATCAAGGCTAGGTTGTAGAATCCAGTGTGGGTTTTCTGAATGGCTTCTTTTCCGCTTTCTGCTGTGTCAACTAAGTATCCTTTCTCTTCTAGTATGGTTGAGATGGCTTTTCTTATGCTTTCATCGTCGTCGACAACAAGGATTCGGGCACGTTCACCCATGTTTTTTCACCTCCATCCATTTCTGGTTTGATCGGAACAATAACTGCAAAAGTAGTTCCCTTCGCTGGGGCGGTTTTTACCGAAACCTTTCCCCCATGTGCCTCTACTATGCGTTTGCAGATGGCCAAGCCAAAACCCATCCCCTTGGCCTTCGTGGTGAACAATGGCGTGAAGATCTTGCCAAGCATATATTCTGTCATGCCAATTCCGGTATCACTTAACGCCAACTCCACATTTTCACCTGATCTCTTGCTTTTTATCGTGAGTCTTCCGCCTTCTGGCATGGCGTCAATCGCGTTCTGGATGATATTCAGGAAAACTCTCTTGAGCTTTTCCTTATCAACATGGATACGCGGCGTGTTGCGAGTCAGGTTCGATACTTTGACGTTGCCAGGAGTTTTGATCATTGACAATGCTTCTTCGATGATCGATCTTGGAACGGTTTCTGTCAGTTCAAGGTGAATCTCACGAGAATATTCCAGCAGGTCATTTATGATCTTGTTTGAATGTTCTATGTCTTTCTCGATTAGTTCCAGCATTTCCTTCTTCTTTCCGTCTCCTCTTGAATCCAGCTTCATCTTCAAATAGTATGCAGCGCCCGCTATGCCTGTTAGCGGGTTTCTCAAATCGTGACCAACCATTGCTGCCACTTCTCCAATGGCCGCTAATCTTTCAGACCTCACTAACTGCTGCTCCATTCGCTTGCGTTCTGTGATGTCGCTGGTTATCGCTACAAAGCCTATAGGGTTACCTGAAGCATCCCGCACGACGCTTACAGAGAGCTCAGCGGGGAACTCACGACCGTTCTTAGTCGCGAAGGTGTACTCAGTGTTTCTCATCAAGCCTTGTTGAACGGTTCTTTTCAAGCCTTCAAATGCTTTTTGATGATCTTTCTTTGCGATCAGCTCAAACGCGCTTTTGCCAATCAGCTCTTCTTTCGATTGATATTCATGCATTCTTAGGGTTTGTTCGTTGCATTCGATTATGACACCATTTTGATCGGTGGCTGTCACGGCACTTGGAGAAGCAGTGATTATGCTTCTAAGCTTCTCTTCGCTTCTCCTCAGATCGATGGTTCTTTCTTTTACTTTCTCTTCTAGGCGCTTAGCGTATTCCTTGACTTGGTTTTTCGCTTTCTCCAGCTGTTCAAATAGCTGAGCGTTCTCAATAGCCACTGCGGCTTGGTGGATGAAAAGCTCGAAAGGAATCAAAGATTCTCTCGTAGGGCGTCTTCCATCTATCGGGTCGTCTATGCTCAGTATCCCTACGATTCTGCCGTTAGCTAACCGGAGAGGTGCGTAAAGCAGGTCTTGCGGATCCCAGTCAACCATTTCCTCTTGCGGCAGTTTGCTCGGGACGGTCCCCTCTGAGAATCGCCTTCTGACCCATGGATCGCTCCATGGAAGATGGAAAAACTCGCCAATCCTGAACCGCTCAAACTCCGAGCCGAAACGTTCACACCACACTTGCCCTGGCATCTTGTTGTTCCACAGAAACTCGATCTCTTTTTCAGTCAGCCCAGCAGTCACTAGATCGTCCCGGCTTTCCAGATCCATCCTTTCATTCCTAACGGCGCGGATGACAACTCTGCGCCATCCGAGCTCTTGGATAGCTTCAGCGATCTTTTGAAGGCGCTGGCGCACATCCACGCTGTGAATCATCTCAGCAGAGTACTTCATCATCAAAGCCAATTGAGCTGACCGCTTTTCGATTTCTTCCCTTTTCTCCAGATTGCCAATCGCCGTCGTGGCATGTGAAGCTAGAATTTGAAGCATCATCATGTCTCTTTCGTCGAACGCAGCTAGCTCTCTGCTCTGTACATCAAGAACCCCAAGCACCTTGTTATCTGCTATTACGGGAACTGCCAGTTCCGACTGTACACCCGGCGTTCCTTCAACGTAGTGTTTGTTCTTCCTTACGTCTAGAGCAAGCACAGGCTTGCATGCATTTGCCACCTTGACCGTTATTCCCTTCTTCTTGTTCAATAGTAGTTCAGGCATGCGCTGACAGTGCCCGCGTCGGCAGACAGCTTGAAGCCTGTTTTTCTCTACCCGCAGAAATACGGCGTTTTCAAAACCCATAGTCTGCTCCAGAGCGTCAAGAGTCAATTCGTAAACCTGTTGGATGTTTTGGGCAGCATTTAGCTTTCCACCGTAGAAATTCAATGCTGAAAGCCTTTCTTCCAACGTTTTTCTTTCAGTAATATCCGTAAGTGTTCCTTCGTAATAGAGCACTTTGCCGCGCCGATCACGAATAGCATTCGAGTTCTCCAACGCAATCAGCTCTTGGTCGTCCTTACGCCGCAGAACAAGCTCGGCATTGCGCACCCGGCCTTCCTCGTTCAGTTTTCGCATCCACGTTCTTCTGTCGTTGGGATTCACGTAGAGGTCACGGGCGATGTTCAGAACGCGGAGTTCCTCTACTGTGGAATACCCAAGCATGTGAACGAGCGCAGGGTTGGCCGTGACTATCTTGCCTTCAGGAGTGCTCTGGTAGACACCATCAGGCACGTTCTCAAATGATGCCCGGAATCTTGCTTCAGAAGACTGCAATGCCTCTTCAGTCTTCCTCCGTTCTGTAACGTCGCGAACGATACCGAGAACAGCGACGACTTTGCCTTTGCTCATACAGGGCATAGCTGTGACTTCAATCTGAGTCGTGACGTTCCCAGAGGTCTTGAACCTAGCCTCGAAACTTGCTGACTCTCCCTTCATCACATTCGCAAAGTTTCTGCGAGCTTGAGGCACTACTTCAGGCGGGACAACGCTCTCAAAAGATTGGCCAACGAAGAATTCGCGATCGTGCTTGCTCATCTCTTCTACTGCACGGTTTACAGCAACAACTCTTCTCTTTGTGTTGAGTATGAAGATGACATCGCCTGCATTGTTGAACAGAAACTCGAAAGCCTGGACTAGAGAGGAGTCCTTTGAAAGGGCTTCAGTCAGCCTTCCATCTCTATCTTTTCGCATTGGTTCATCTTCATCTCCATGGTTCCGGATTTCTTTTCAAGAAAACTCTGTTTTGCCGTGACCACATATTCGGTTAGTTTCAATTCCTTAGATACATGCCATTTTGGGCCTGTCTCGGCTTTTTCGTTAAGTCTTGCTATTATCAAAGTTTCGATGAAGTTTGCTCCCAAGCCAAAAATCTTCTCAAGTGCGGCAATAAAAGCCTCGACTTTAATTGGGATTTCTTGCTGTTTGATGTGAAAGCTTTTCTCAAGATGATAGTATATCGCTTGTTTTGAGGATTCGCCAAGTGAGGACAGGCTTTCATCTACTGCTTCAAGTAGGAATTTTTCGAAATCGCTTTCTAGCAATGGCGGTTCCTCGAGGGACGAGCGGGCTTAGGGAATTTAGAAACCCTCTGTTGGGAATGTATAAAGCGGTTATGAAGTTCTGATTTAGATTAGAGATTGGAATCAGAGAATGGCGGACTCCCTTGACCTCTCAGATCGAGAAAAGGATCAAAGAGTCGGTAGTTTCTTTCTGTGTCTTATGTTGTTGGTTCTTGATTGGCCCATTTTCGTGTGTGTGCCTTTGGGACTGAATCGGCATGAGGTATGTATGGTTTGATGTCGATGATCTGTGAAGCTTCTAAAGCGTCAAGCCCATGAACAGTGAGAATGCAGCCTTCCTTTTTCACCAGCTTTACGGTGCAGAGACCTATTGGATTGGGACGAGACGGACTTCTGCAGGCAAAAACTCCAGTTTCCACATCTATTGCATGCTTTCTTGGAAAAACAAGCAACGTCTGTCTATCTTTTTTGCTGTCGCGTGAGTGCATCCAGTACACAACGATCATGTGTGAAAAGCCTTCCAAGCCTCTTAAACCGGCGCAATACTCTGGAAAAATGCGGATTACCGACTCTTGCTCATTCGTCTTTTCAACGATTCCAATCGGATACAGAGTACTCTTTCTCCACATGTTCGACACCACTCAACTCTTGACATTGCTGATCCCTGTCTTAGCTTTTAGGAAAGCTGGGCGGTTTTCTTGAAGGTTTTTGATGCTTGGGTGGCATGCTCGATCGGGCATTAGGTTGAACTGGATTTGTGATTCTGTTTTCCGATTCATAAGTGTTTTAATGCTCCGGAATGCAGCTATTCGTTTGCAGGGTGGAACGTCTTGAACGAACAGATCCTTCGAACTTGCAAGGAATTGATTGACGATGCAAAGAATAGTTCTGCGGACCTAGTTTTTAAAGAGACATGTCTCGAAATTCTGTCAAGGGCACGCAACATCCTAACAGAAAGACAGTTCAAACAGCTAGTTGCTTATGCTACCGAAAGAATGAAAGAAAGGATTCCCTTTGACCTTCAAGAGGAATTACTGGCACGCAGATGAGACAAAAACAGCCAGAAACCCGTCTTTTATCACTCCTTAGACGGTAATCACAAATCAATGCAGAAATCAGGGCGATTCCGCCCTGCAACGGACTTTTTCAGCCAGAATCCTTCCGTTTCGTCGTTCCAGTTTCCATGACGCTTTCCTCTTTCTTGATCGGTTCCGTCGAATTTTGAACATTCAACAACAGAAAAAAAGGGCTTCAGGAATGAGAAACATGTCGTCAGAATCAGGGGCAATTCTCCGGCCTTGGCAGCTGGGAAGACTGGGAGGCGGAATGTCACATAACCCGTGGGTATTTAGTAGGTGCTGTTGAATTTCTGACTGGTAGGCAATTGGTGTGTGAGGAGACTGAATGTCTTTGCAAGAGCGACCCGTACTGTGAGTTCAAGCTGAAACTGGCAAAACTGCATTCAAAGCTGAGAGAACGGCCATCCTAACCAAGCTTGTATCCTATTCTGCGCAGAAACTCTTTTCTCGTTTTGATATCCTCTTCGGACTCTATGCCTTTGCTCTTCAATCCGTCAACGACGCCCACGATTCCTCTGCCTTGCGCGGTTTCAGCTATTATGATTTCCAGGGGGTTGGCGGTGGCAGCATAGACTGTGCACACTTCTGGTACCTGTTTGATCTTGTCGAGTACGTTTAGTGGATAGGCGTTCTTGAGGAATACTGTGAAGCTGTGGCCGCAGGCTATTTCGAAGGCTTTGTCCGCGGCCAGTTTTCTCAGTTCATCGTCGTTTCCTTCATGTCTGACTAAGCATGGACCGGAGCTTTCACAGAAGCCGATGCCGAATTTCGCGTTTGGAACCGCGTTGACGAGCGCTTCGTAGAGGTCTTCGACGGTTTTTATGAAATGTGCCATGCCGAGGATCACGTTGCAATCTTTTGGCACGTCTATCTTGACTGTCTTGAATTCAAGCATAGTGAAACCTCACTTCTGAATCTAGTCTAGGCAAGGTTTGTTTTTTAAGATTTGGGCGATTTCGTCTTTTGTCTGGCAACCTTTAGAACGAAAATCGCCGTTCCGACCGCAACGATGATTGATGATGCGTAGAATGTGTTCGCGTATGCTGCGTGTTCGGATAGGCCGCTTCGAATTTGGAGATCCGCAAGTGGTCCGCCTACGAGAAGCCCAGCTGGTCCCCAGCTCAAGGCCATGACTGCGTTGTATCGGCTGAAAAGCCGGCCTCTTCTGTCTTCTGGGATCAGGTCGCCCGCGAATGCGAATCCTACTGTCTGAACTGTCCAGAATGAGACCCCGTTCAGTGTGTAGATCATTGCCAAGGTTAGAACGTCAGAAGCGATACCATAGAGCAAAGGAGTCATGATCGCTAGCACCATTCCGATGAAGAGAACTTTGGCTCTTCCTATCTTGTCAGCAAGCCATCCGCACGACAAGCTTGTTAACATTCCACCCAAGGTCCATGCGGTTAGTGTTAGGCTCATCTGTGGGTCGCTTAGGTTGAGTCCTCCTATTTCTTTTGGAAGTTTTAGGAAGAGAAGGAAGACTTGTCCTATGCATGCGGCACCAATGATTATTACGATCAGCGAAATGAGAAACCAGTTGTAGGTTTGTTTGTGTTGGTTTGTGCGAGGCTCTTCTTGTTTGCTTCTTTCAATCGTTCTATCTGCCTTCGCATCTGAGGTTTTCACGGATCTGGATGTGACCCACATTATTGTTGCGCTTGTTAGGAGCATTGTGATGACTATGTAGAATATTGTTCCTTGGCGGAAGCCTTCTCCGCCGTTGTATAGAGAGCCTGCGAAGTTTATTCCTATCATTCGACCCAGTGAGGCTATGAAGTTGAGTGTGCCGACGATTCCGCCGCGCGTTTTGTTTGTCGTTACGTTTGTGAGGAGTGCTGCCCAGCCGACGTCGGACATGGACCAGAAGAATTCGAGGAATGAAAGCCCGATGATGAGGGACATTCCGGCTGCGAAATTCGCTTGTGAATTTATCAGCGATCTGTGAACAAGATAGACGACGAAGTATGTTGCTGCGGCTATGGGTTCGCCTATTATTATGAGCTTTGCCGAGAGTTTGTAGCGGTCGGCGATTTTTCCCCATAGCAGGTTTTGTCCCAGCATTGATGCTACGGCGTTGAGTGAGCCTAGTAGTGCTGTGAACGTTACGGTTTGCATCAGGCCGTAAAGGTAGTTGATCATGAAGGTGTAGAAGACGCCTCTTCGGACGAAGGACAGAAACTGGAATAGGCCTAGGTTCAGGAATACCGTTTTTCGGGTTGAGGGGTGCGGCGTCTCCACTTCTGTCCTTTCCCCTTTTGAAGAGTAACCTAGTGACCTTTTGTTGCCTTAAAGGGTTTTGTTAAGTCTTGTTTTTCAGCAGAAGCCAGTTTTTGTCCGCTTTGAACCTTATCAAGGTGTAATCGCCCTTCAGCCTTTGCCCGTGCAGCGTAAACACTAGTTTGTCCTTGCTTCTGTGCTTCAGCGTGTACGTGCCCTTGTCCCATATCTCTACTGTTCCGGCTCCGTATTTTCCTTCGGGAATCGTTCCTTCAAAGTCGATGTAGCTGAGCTCATGATCCTCAACCTCTACTGCCAGCCGTTTGACACCCGCTTCGGTTGGCGGTTCCTTGGGCACGGCCCAGCTTTTCAGAACACCGTCCATCTCAAGTCTAAAGTCGTAGTGCAAGCGTGTCGCATCGTGTTTCTGAACTACGAATCTTGTCGGGTTTGCTGACATGCCTTCTCACTCATAAAGCCTAATTGGCAAGGTAAAAGGTTTGAGGAAATGCTGTCTGATCTGGTTGTGGTCAGATTTATAAGGTTAGACATCGTAGGATAGACCGAGTGCAAGAACGAGCTTTTTGCACAGAAATCGTAAAAGGAGTTGAAACGAAAGATGGCTGATCGAGAAGTGCATAAGGCAGTCTGTGCTGAGTGTGGAAAGGAATGTGAAGTTCCCTTCAAGCCTGACCCAAGCAGACCAGTCTACTGCCGAGAATGCTGGCAAAAGAAAAGACCACCAAGAAGATACTAAACACAGGCTGGCAGTTGCCAGCCGTTAACCGGGTTTTCAGTTCCTCCTTATTTTAGTGTGAACATTAAAGTAACACTTTTCTGATCCATGAAACAAAACCTAAATATTGCATGACGCGAGAACAACTAGGAAACCGTGGGCTGGTAGTTCAGTCTGGTATGAATGCCTGACTTGCACGTCCTTGGATGATTTTGAGAAGTGGATTTTTAGGCAATTCAGTAGGAGTTATGCAAAAGAGATGCTTAGACTGACCAGAAAGTATGGTTATGTTTTGCAGAATCCTTCTAGGGTTTCAGAATTGTTGACTTTGCCTTATGCAACTAGAAGAGTTACTATGGCAGGATTGGCAAACTTGGCTAAGTTCAAAGGAGTCTACAAAGAGTGGAAAGAGCTTAGGGAAAATAGTGGTTTGAAATGGGAAAACAGAACCTCTTTAGATATTGTGCTTGACATAATCAATTCGCCTTTAAAAGATATAATGGAATGGCTTAAGGAAGCAGTATCAGGTCTTCCTGTTGAGTATGGCACAGTGTTAGTGTTTAATGCTCTTACTGGATTGAGAGTTCATGAAGGAATCAATGCTTGTAAGCTTTTGTCAGATTTGGATAGTCAGCATAAGCTTGACTCTTATCTCAATAGGGAATTGTGGATGCTTGAGCATTTCAGGTTTCAACAGACTTTCTTGAGAAGATGCAAGAATGCTTACATTTCTCTTATTACCCCAGAGCTTCTGCAGGTTGTCTTGAAGAATAAGCCAGTGATTAAGTATGCAACATTGGACACTAAACTCAGTAGACTAGGTTTGTCTAACAGGTCAAAGCAACTTAGGAAATATTATGGAACAGTTCTGAGAGATGTACTTCCAACTGAAGCCATAGACCTTTTAGAAGGAAGAGTTAGTTCAAGCGTATTTGCCAGATACTACTACAAACCATTCCTATCAGATGTGAGAAACAAAGTCATGAAAATAGTAGAACCAATACAATGGGAACTACTCTACACATTAGATAACCATCAATAGTTATAAGACATTACTGGAGCCTATCATCCAAAGAACTTAGAGACAGAGTGATGACAGCTTTAGCATAGTTAGAACAAACATTAACTTTTGATTGCTGAAGCTTCTATCTTTTTTCATCTCATGGATATGAATTCCTCAAACACACGCCCATACACAAAAATATACTCCAATGGCTTCAAGAGACCCACATTGTGTGTGAAATGCCACAAGTCATAAGAATGAAAGCGGGTGACAATAGCAATAGGGTTCATGATGTCTGCAAGAACCAGCTTGCTGAAGCGTTTTGATGAACTAATAGATTTTGGCAAAACCCTCTCACCCTCTCAGAGTGACTTAAGATACTTGGCAAGAAAGCAAAAATGGATAACTAGTTGTCAGCACATTCTGGAGAGAACTTTCGGTAATGAAAGTATCTATCTTAAGACCTACGAGAATCTACTCAATCTTGGCAACCAAGAAGCTCACATTACCCATGGAATAGCTCTGATGGAAGGAGCAAGAGAAGAAATAGAGAAAGGTTTCCTCTACAAGATTGAGCACTTGATATCAGCGGATCTATTTGATTCTATTATTGAGCAAGCTGAATATTTGCTGAAGAATGGGTACAAAGATGTGGCTGCAATTCTTGGCAGAGTAGTTGTAGAAAACACGTTGAAGGATATTGCCAAAAGGGAGAATGTCAACTTCCCAGAGGATACAAAGCTGGCAATACTCAATCAAATCCTTTGGCAAAAAGGTGTTTATGCTAAAAATGTTTGGAGAGTCATCCAAGCATATGTTGATCTGGGAAATGATGCAGCTCATGGGCATTTTGAGAAGTATGATCAGAAATCAGTGCAGAATATGCTTAATTGGATCAGGGAAACATTGCTCAATCTGTGATCTAAGCAACTGATGAAATAATACGGCAAGATTTGAAGAGGTTTCCTGATCAAATTTGTAGCAGAAAAAGCTAAGAGCTTCAACGAAGAGAAACATGGTTTGAGGATCTAAAATGGTATTTGGCTTGAGCAACAATCAGAGACTAATAATGGCATACTTGTACCAACTGGAAGACAAGCATGAGGTTCCTCCAGATGAAGCCCATTCGCTGATGTCAATAGCTAAAGGTGTCAATATTGTCAAAAATGATGTAAAGGAAGAGACTGAAGGACTGATCAAGAAAGGTTACCTGCATTTTATAATTCACGAAAGGCAGAGGTATTACTATCTTCTTCCACCTGGAAGGCATGAGGTAGAACAGTATGAGAGGAAAACAAGCAAGTTTGAAATAAGCTCAAAGAGGATAGGCTATGAAAGAGGAAAGGAAGAAGGATAAGAAAACAAGATACTTCAAAGCTGTAAACGAAATACAAGATGGATTAGAAAACTGCTAGTAATTCAAAGATTCAAATGACAGAACCCTAGAAGCAATCAGACAGCTAGAAAGTCAATAGATTACCGAGTCTTCTCTTCTTTAATTCTGAGCTCTGTTGCTTTCTTGGCAAATCTGTTTTTGAGTTCTCTTGCTTGTTTCTTCACTTTGTTGATTCCATTTAGTAAGTACATAGTGAAAAGAAGGCCAACAACACCCACTGGAACAGTGAGACCAGAATAAATGCTTTTCATAGTCTCATCTGATGCCAAGATAGATTGCTGTTGAAAGACAAGCATGATGGCTATAAATATGGCCAATAATCCAAAGGCTGCTGTTGTAAGAACCTGAGCATCTATCTGAAGTAATGCCAATTCAATTTGAAGTTCTCGGTCTTTATCAGATGTCATAAACAGTCTTATTTTTATCTGGAGATTTAACTATTGCTGACATCAAATCTTGGATGATCTTCTGTTCTCTTCGTCACAAACATTCTAAGGAGTCCTTAGAAAAAAGAGAAATGAAAAGTGATCATGGTTGTGGTATCTTCCAGAGGAATATCCTAAATGAGTCGTATGCCACTTCCACGGTCCTGCTGACAAAGATCTCATTTGGCGATTGATGGATCTCCCATGCTATTGCTAAGTGATTATTATATTGATGCATGAAGTGTTGATTGCTGTCTTTGCCTATTATGTAGACCAACAGGTTGGTCGTATTGAGCCCATGCTGATAAGGTATCCATTGGCCCCATGGTATGGATGTCCATCCACTGTCATAATCTGGTGGTCCTAAGCCTTTTGTGCTGTTTAGAAACACAAGTGTTTCATTAAGATAGGTCACAGCATTACTCAGATTATTGATTATGCTTTGTTGCTCAATTACCGTTACATTCAACTGGTCTATCTTTGCTAGGAGCTGTAGGAACAAATCTGTTTTGTTGATTGGTGTTCCTTCTGTGCCATACTTCATATTCATATGGTAGACATCCCAAAGGTCTATGATCCCATCATCATTCATGTCATACCAAGGATCATATTCCCTAACTCCTTGGCTTCCAACAGGTATAATGCTAAACAGTGTTGCAGTAAGACAGAAAGTGATCAGTATTATCAGCAATTCTTTTCTTATCATGATATCACCTCCTCTTACACAATCTTAGCGTACTATTGTTTGTCATGCAGTCAGGTTATCTGTCTTTTGAAAGAATGTTCTAGAAGCAAATAGCATTACACATTATTCAGTCAGCTATCTTCTGTTCAGAAAACCTAACAAGGTAGAAACCAATCCTAAGAAAATCAGTATAACAAGATATGTTTCTCTTCCCCAATAATGGAACCTTGGAAGGTTTGGAAGACCAAGAAGATCAAGCCAAGCAATAACAGCTAACAAGAAACAGAGCAAAGCAAAACCATAGAAAAGAAAATCTCTCCTCATTAGCATTCAGACTCTGAAATATGTGGTTTCTTAGGGTTTTCCAGCTTGGCTTGATATGCCATATGCTTCTATAAATTCACAATTGGTCCAGCCTGTAAAAAGCCAATCACCCCAGAGGATCATTTCATTGTCATATTGTGCTGAACGTTGATTCAGGCTCAGATCCCATTCACCAATGATACCACCATTAATAAGAGAATCACCATGCATGGTCATGTTCTTTCCCATGAAAGTGAGAATCTCTTGTGCCAAACCATAAGCATCTTCACTCTTCACAGCCATACTATATTCAAACAAGGCACTAGGAGTTTGCATGTATAAAGTATTGAAATATCTGTATTTATCTGCATAATGTGAAGCAGTTGGTAATCTACCTCTGCTGTATGTATGATTTGAGGTGTCACAGGAATTTAGTATCCACTGATATGCTTCATCACATGCTACTTTGTATCTCAAATCAGAAGTTAGCATATACAATTCAGACAACCCTCTCAGAGAAAGGCTTGTAGCTTCCATTACATGGTTCTGAGCATTATCAATGCCGTATATAACAGCCCAACTTCCATTAGAAAGCTGGTTGTTGACAAGCCAATTTCCTAACCTTATTGAGGCCTCTTTGTAAGACTGCTTTTCAGTAACCTTGTAAGCACTCACCATTCCTGTCAATAGCTCACCTATATGACGTGCTGAAGGATACTTGTCAGGAAGATAATTCAGATTCATCAGATTCTTTCCTATTCCAACACCACCATCAATCGGTATTGTATCAGCCCAAAAGTCTGCAATTTCTGTTAAAATGCTGATTAGTCGTAAGTCTTTTGTTTCTTCGGCAACAATGGCATAGCATCTCATCATCCTACCGTTGTCCTGAGTATAACAAGATGACAGATTGCCAGATGAAGCAGTACACATCCACATTTCATTATTGTTTGCCATTCTGCTATCTGTTCTAGCTTGTAAGAGCAAACTGACAGCTTTCTCTTTATAGTAGTTGATTCTTGTTTCTTTATAACCGTAGATAAAAGCCATTGCAACTTCGCATTGAGCATCTATACGGGTATCATTACTTATCATCCATCTAGGATTAACATACCCATGTTCTCTTACATAATCTCCTTTATACCAAAAGACACCTTGGCGGACTCTGTTATCAAAAGTGACAACTCCACTATTATTTAACCAAGACAAACAGTCAAAATATTCATTAGGAAAATGAATATTGGAACCAAAATTCCGACACATAATGTAATAGTCTTTAAGATCAACAATTCCGTCTTTGTTTATGTCAACACCTTCATCCCACTTCGGAGAATCTTTGGTTAAACCGTAGGATTTTGCTATCAAAAAAACATCTTTGAGATCAACCTTGCCATCATTGTTCACATCTGTATAAGAAGCTTGACTCACATTCGTAAGGATTGATATCAGTAATGCAATAGTGAGAATGACTCTTATGTGTTCTCTCATCTTCCCCACCTTAAATAAGGTCAGCACAAGGAAATAGGAGTATCTGTCGAAAGAAGAGAGAGCATCTGGAAAGACAAAATCCCCTTCTCATTTGTATTCTGACCCTTATGATGTCTTGGCTTCTTACATTGCCTCAATCTTTCTCCTAATCTCTCTCCTAATATCAACAAAGAGCCACACTATCATTATAGATGTTAAAGCCAAAATCACACCAAGATACCCATCAACCTTTTCAGTCACACATGCAAAGAGTACGACAAAGAAATAGGCAAGACTTGCTGAAAGAAATATGTTATTCTTATCGATTTCCTCTTTAAACAGCAATTCAATGAGCAACTTTCTTGAATGTGACCGAGCCCTCTTTTTCATGTTGGGTCGGTTAATTAAATATTATTAGGGTCTTAATAAAATGTTTCACAACATGAATCGGAGATTATGATAACAGATGTGGCAGCAATGGCAACATAGAACAGCCTAGGATTTTTCTACATATCAGATAGGAGAAGTTGTATCTAGCTACTTAGCTTTGATAATGAAGAGCATCTAAGAAGATTGATGTAACACTAAGCACCTTAAGCCACTATTTCTTTCAATCTGGAACGACCTCCTTGAACTATGATACTTGTAGTCTTTTTCTCTGCACAGGAGATGAGCAATTCTGTTATAGAAGAGGTTTCCACAAGTCATATCTATCATTGAACCAATTGTAGATTGGAGAAGAACATTGACAGGCAAAATCATTTCTTGTATACTATTTATCTCGTTATTGGGCAGCATGCTCATGTTTGTCTCTAACCCAAAACCTGCAGAGTCATCAGGGTCCCTGCCTTTCTCAGATAACTTCAATGATGGTATTGCAGATGGTTGGACAGAGCATTTAGGAACTTGGAGCGTTGTCAATGGAGAGTATTTTGTTTCAGTAGGCATGGTTGAGAATGGCATCTCTACTGTGAATGAACTGAACCTTACTGACTGCATAATAGAAACCAAACTGAGATTTGCAGACACTGAAGTTGGGTTTAGAGCTGGTATTGTTTTCAGATACTTCGATAACGAAAACTACTATGCCTTTGAACTTAGCAACGAATATGATTGTTTGCAACTAGATACATATTGTCCAGGGCACTCAGATTATGGGGTTCATATCGTTGCCATAGTACCAGGTGGTTATCCAATTCAACCGGATACCAACTACTTGCTTAAAGTTGTAGTTCAAGGCGGTACATTCAGATGCTTTGTTAATAACCAAGAAGTGCTTTCAGGGATAGATGGTAATTATACTAGTGGAAAAGTGGGATTAAGGGCAAGAAGGGCTCATGCATTTTTTGATGATTTCAAAGTCTTGTCTATTCCCAAGACAATAACAGTTCCAGATGATTATGCAACAATTCAGGAAGCCATAAACCGTGCAAATGAAGGAGACACAGTTTTTGTCAGAAATGGAACATACTGTGAGAATGTAGTTGCAAACAAGACAATCTCGCTTGTGGGTGAGAAGGGAGCGGTTATTGATGGAAACTATGCTGGAACTGTGGTGAAAATTGCATCTAACAATGTCACAGTAACAGGTTTGACCATAGTGAAAAGTCACAATCTCAAGTATGGGATTGATATGAGCTACACAAACAGTTGCATTATAAGAAACAACACAATAGCTAACAATGAAGAAGGCATCCATCTGGAATATTCTTGGTTCAACAGCGTAGTTCAGAATGTTCTAGTAGAGAACGAACGTGCCATCTTTCTGCAAGCTTCTCCATATACCAACGTGTCAAAGAACATAATAGAAAACAACAATGTAGGAATAACGTGCTTTGGAAGTGGCTCAGACATTTGTTGGATTTCTGGAAACATCATAACGTGGAATCATTTAGGTATATTCCTACATTGGTGCGATGGCAAACTCATTATAGGAAACGACATCACAAACAATGGATGTGGGATCAGCGAAATTGAAGCCTCATGCAACACTATTTTTCACAACAATATTGTCAACAACAGCATACAAGCTTATGGCGTGACTTTGGCTAGGAATTATTGGGACAACAGTTGTGAGGGAAACTATTGGAGTGACTACAATGGTACTGATTCAGATGGTGACGGCATAGGCGATATACCTTACATGGTTGGTCTAAGCAATCAAGACAATTATCCTTTGATGAATCCTTATTGGAATCCTTCCGACATTAACCATGATCTTAAAGTGGACCTTAAAGATGTATACAAGACAGCTTTGGCTTATGGTTCCTATCCTAGTCATCCTAAATGGAATCCTCATTGTGACATAAATGAAGATGCAACAGTCGATTTGAAGGATTACTATACTGTGTGCAGAAACTTTGGAGAAGAATACTCATTAGGATAGTCTGCTTGGACAGACTGCTTAGAAGAGATAAGTGAACGTAGTGTAGCTAGTGAAGGCAAAGAGAGAGATAGGTGGACACACTAGATTTTTGCTTTTCGGGCAGTCACAATGCTTCCGTTTTCTCTTATTGCTAGTAGCCCAATCTTTGAATCATTGTAATCCAGTATGTTCTTGAGTTCCTTTACTGAGGTTTTGAAAATGCTCAGGTCGTAAGGTAATGCCAAATATGTTTTCACTTTTTTCTCGTACAAATACCACATGCACTCACCAAGTCCGTCATAGAGATCGCTTGATTTTTCATTACCTTTCACTTCCAGTTGAATCAGCAACTTGCCTTCTTTTTGCACGGTGCAATCTAGTCCTTGCCCTCTTCCCTGTTTCTTGCAGAAAACATTAAACTTCCTTTCTTTAGGATAATGTGTTTGAAGCCAAATCCTCGTATGTTTGATTGCTTCAGGTTCTTTCAATCCAATTACCCAAAACGTGATTATCGCGAAGCATTCTAAAGCTTTGAGTGTACTCCGAATTCCCTTCAGATAGTCTGATGAAATGCCAATTGAATTACCAACGCGCAGTATTCAACACTAAGCTTCTCTTAGCTCACAATATCCATTTCCAAATCACAGACTGGATGTTTCCTAATCCGGAGACTCAATGGTTCAGCACAAGAACAGGTGCACGTTGTAATCAGTGAAGGCTAAAGAAATATAGAGACTAACATAGAAAAAGATGGGGAGCTGAAAAGAGAAAGGCTTGTTTGTCTAGCAATCATTGATGATAATAGTACTTCTAGAGCTCTTCTGTAATTGTGATCATGAGACTTGCAGCATCCAATTGCTTCTGAAATCTCTGTTACAGTAAGGTTTCTCTTCTTATCATGAGTCAATGCTACAAGCTTCAGAAACTTGTTCGAAGTGAATCTTAGATTTGGGTAGCTAGATAAATGGCTAGGATGGCTAGCATATTCAGGGAGATTGTAGGATCTATGCTCTATTTTGATGGTTTGAGTGTTATGATATGATCATTAGAGGACCTTATATCTTCCATTGACCCAAGGAACAAATCAATCTAAAACAAAGTTGTGGTCAAGAATGAAGATCAGATGTGAAGTATGTGGGATTGATGGGCAACTTCAGCACCTTAGCAGGAATTATTACAGGATTAAACATTACTTGGGTTCTGTTGATGGCAAGGCTAGGTTTGAGTATCATAAGCAAAGCTTAGAGTATGTACAAAGCAATCTTAGCCAGAAGATTGAAGGCATTGACCCAATAGGTCAAGAAAACATTGACCCAAATCTCTTAAATAATGGCTTCATTTATGAAAAGCAGAGGGCTGGTAGTTCAGTCTGGTATGAATGCCTGACTTGCACTCAGGAGGTCGGGGGTTCAAATCCCCCTCAGTCCACTACAACATCAATTACAACGGTGACTTTCTGTTTAGGCATGTCTTCCATCTCCGCTGCCTTACTTTTTTAGACTTTAATCGACAGCATCCTATGTTGATGGATCCCAAAGCTTTGATCACAACTCACCCTATCTTCGCATACTACGAGTATGCAAGATGGAACAGGAAAACCTGAGCAAAAACGCAAGACAGGAGCCTAAGCCAAAAGCGGACGGCTACCGCTTCTACATGCTCAAACGCCTCAAATCACCACATAGAACAACGCCTAACCCTACAATTTTCTGGTCTGAATCTCCTAGGCATGTTGAAAATTCGCACAAAAAAAACAATCCTTTTTTTCATGCAAGAAGTATCATGGGCTCGTTTCAAGAGACAATGGTCTCGCTCAACATCAAGATCTCAACAGACCCCCAGAATGCTCGCAGTAAACCAGAGACTGCGCATGTATAAAAAAAAGAATTCTTTTTTTCATCATCCCGTCGAGTCGTTTTTCTCACGTTCTTACCATCAAAAACGCCGTCGTCAAGCGCTTTTAGTCATCCCAGACACAGAATAGGAAGGAAAATTGCATGAGACATTTCTACTGTGGTCCATCAGGAGACTGTCATAAATGACAGGAATGTTGTGACTTGGAAGTATAGAATAGCATTTAATGCTTGGAATTTCGGAGCTTCTAGAGTCCGTTCGTGTTGTTCCGAAGTGCGGTTGATCAGGCTAGGTCTTTGTTAGTATTTTTGGTTCTTTCCATTCCTGACGGAGAATGCTGTACATGCAGTCGTCTCTCCATTTTCCCCTGCAGAAGAAGGTTTTTCTCAAGATACCTTCTCTCTTGAACCCAACCTTCTCAAGGGCTTTCCATGATGCAATGTTTTCTGGGTCGGCTTTAGCTTGAACTCTCACCGCATCTTTTGAGAGGAACAAATAGTCAACCATCATCTGAATAGCTTCGCTGACATAACCCTTCTTTCTCTCATTGGGCATGATAAAGTATCCGAGCTCTATTTCTCCTGCTGCCAGAAAGTGAGCTATGTAACCAATCTTTGTTCCATCCTTCTTCTGTACAAAGAACCATTGTGCATCTTTTAGATTGTCGTAAGTTCTTTCTAGATCCGTTCTTGTTTCTTGTCTGAAAGGCTCATATTCACCCATAAACTCCGGATTATTATCCCATTCCTGCAGGGTTGACAGGTCTTCTTTCTCCATTAGTCTAAGGTTGATGTTCTTTCCTTCAAGCAAACCCTTACACCACCAAAGTCTATCTTTTGCCCACTTTCTTATGACTTGCGGCATTTTCCACACAGTGCAGAAGAGGGAACAAAAAGAGTTATGGTTGAAATGAAAAGATCAGACAATGCCATTAGATAATGGGTACTGTCTGCAAGCGTGATGATTACACATTTTGTATGTTCGCAGAAAAAAAGAAGCACTAGCTATTCCCGAGTTCTTCATCAATGCTTTTTTTCAGTCTTCCAAAGGAAAGGCTGTTTTGACTCTTAGCCACTGCCAGATAACCTTTGGTCAAGTCTTCAACAGTGGATTCTAGGAGTGTCATGAATTGCGTGATGGCAAACTCTCGTTTCGAATCTTCCTTCTTGCCATAGACGATGGATAGAAGTTCTTCTATCATTTGGTCCATTCCATAGAGTTTCACATGAAGCAGCTCGTGAACGACTAATTCTTCCAGCTCTTCCGGTTTCTCACATTTTGGGGTATGATTGATCAGAAGAACCGCTTTCTTGTCGTCTAAATCGATCTTTATGTCTCCGGACTTCCTCCATTTGGTTTTCACGATTCTTACGAGTACGTCCCAATCTCTTAGTCTTAGGATGTTTTGCCACTTTTTCAGATGTTCTTCTACTTCTTTTTCACTGACTCTTATCATGTTGACTCCTGCCCTTCAATGAAGACTGCAGTACGAATTCACCGTTCATGATATCTCTTGAATCGATTCTTATGATTTGCGCCGTCACTCACTGAGTGAATCTATCTTTTCACTCCTGCAAATGTGACTGTTTGTGCCCATGGCTGTGTAGGTGTTCATGATAATCTCTCTATGACGACGAGCTTCTTTACGACCGTTCTTTCAGTTTTACTAATGCAAAGAGCATCAGAAGAGGAAGAGCACTGACGGAAAAAATGAACGCATATTCTGGTTTCAACGTGTAAAGGTAACCGGCCAAGTACGGAGCAACAAAAGCAGCCGACAGGCTTAAGGTCTGAGGAATCGAAACCCACAACCCCCTCTTGTTTTCAGGCGCAATGGTGCCAACGAAGGAGCTTACCAGAGAACCTGTGGCCGCTGAACCGCCGAAAAGAAATGCGACAAACATCAGGACAGATGTTTCGCGTATCATGAACATAGGCACAATTGACACGACATAAAGCAATAAACACACGCTTAAAGCGCCAGACTTCTTCCATTTGTCACCCAAACGCCCCATGGCAATGCCGATGAACGTTATCCCTGCAAAATTGATTGAGCCAAAAAGACCAATGTAGAACTCGTTCAAGCCAACCACTTCATCCAGGAACGTCTGCACGAAAGTCCTTCCAACGCTCATGAAGAAAGTGACCGCGGCGAAGAAAGCCGACCAGAGAAGCAACATGTGCCAAAGCTTCTTTTCCTCATTTGAAGATGTCAATTCCTGAAACGTTCTTTCTCCTTTGTTCGGATGCTGGCTACGAAGAAAAAGGAAGACTCCAGTGGCAACCGCAGTAAGAAAAGCAGAAACCCTTAGCACCCAACGCATCCCAATAACCGCAGCTAAGTAACCGCCTACTGTAGGGGCAAAAATATAGCTGAATGAATAACAGGACCAAACAAAAGAAAGAACTGACGCAAGCTTCGTCTTGTCCACAACGGAGGTTATGATGTAAGAGTTCGCGGCCGGAACGCCAATCATAGAGATTCCCCACAAAATCGTGCCCGGAATCAACTGCGTCCAGTCCGAAGCAAAAGAATATACAAGGGGCGAGAGAACCCAAGGAATCCAAGCCAATATCAGAATCTTCTTGCGGTCAAAACGGTCAGCCAACAAACCACCCGGAAGTGGCGCCAACGCTGAAGCTCCGAAGAGTGCAGAGAAGACTAAACCGAGTTGAATGTAGTCAGCTTGCAAGGTTCTAATGTATATCGGGAACACCCAGAAGTAGAGACCCTCGCCGAATGCGCCTATGATGTTGGAGAGACAGATCAGCCAAATGTCTCTCGTGAACGCCTTGAAGGGGAAACCCTTGAGCAAGGCTTGACCACATATTATCATCTTGGACATTTGACTGCACACTTCCTTTTCCTGAGGAGTCTATCGTATGAAAACTTTGGAAGGCTTTATCTTTTTGCCAGTTGGGAAACTACTGTTGCATGTCAACCTCGTAGGTTTCGAGCGCTTTTCCAAGAGTTTCAAGGGCTTCAGACAGGTTTGGTTTGTCTGGGTTGACGTTGCCGATGCCTATTCTTACCATGTTGGACCTTGTGAGTTCGTAGCCATTCCTGAACAGGAAGAATGTTCCGGGCACTGGAGCAACTCCATAACGAGGTATCGCGTGTTCGGCTGTCCATTTGTGCGTGTCCCTTATCGAAAGCTTCGCCCAGTAGGTGACACTTGTCTTGTTTGGGAAGTATTCTATGCCTTTCTCGTCAAACCATTTCTCTGTCTCGTCCTTGAATCTGATCCACTTTCGCTTGTGTTCACCTATCTTTGCCATGCCTTTCGACAGTATCTCTGAAGCGAGAAGCTGCACGATGTTAGGACTGTTACCCACCGTGTTCAAAACATCTGTGTAAAGCTCATCAACAAGCTCCTTCTTAGCCAACCCAACGCCAAGCTTCAATCCTCCCAAACCAAATGCCTTCGTGAAGCTCGTCGTAACGATACCATGCTCCTGGTCGACTGAGAAAATGGTCGGTATCGCGTCTCTGTCAAACTCGGCATATATCTCGTCGCAAAAAACGAAGAAGCCATACTCCCGTGCGACATCCATCACTTGCTTAACTTCTTTGGGGTGCGTGACTGCTCCGCTTGGTGCGTGAGGATTCGTCAGTACAAGTACACCGGTTTTTTCTGAAGCAAGTTTCCTGAGCCCTTCCGCATCCAATCTATAGCCATCTTTCTCTTTTCTTTCAAGTCGTTTCAGTCTTCGAAAATGGTCTTGCGTCGTCCTTAACAGAGGCTCGTAGGTGGGGTACTCTACTATTGCCTCGTTCTTCTTGGGATTTCTCTCAGCTAGGTATCTGATTATGCGCGCGTTCTGCCCTGAGGCGCCTTCACTGGAGATGAAAACGTTTTCAGGTTGCGTGTGGTATCTTCTTGACAACAATACTGCTGTTTCAGGGTTGCCATGAACATAGTTCATGCTCAGATCAACTTCCCCCAAGTTTACGCCGTACTTCAGCAAGGCTAGGCCGCTTGACCGAAGATCGTATTTCAACTCCGGCATGTGAATGTACCAATCCAGATAGGCCGATGGATGCTTCATCTCGAAACGCCTGACAAGCCCTAAGCTACATTTGTCGCTTATCCTTTTCCCTATGGAATTGCCTTATTAGCATAGACTTAAACTACTCAAGGCAGAAGGTTGTCCGGAAATCGTGAACATCACAGAGACGAAACGGGGCGTAATCCTGAAAGTGTCAGTGAAGCCAAAGGCAAGAGGATTCAAGATTGCCCTACAAGCTGATGAAATCGTAGCTTTCTGCACAGAAGAACCGACCAAAGGAAAGGTCAACAAGGAGCTAATCAAAGAATTGACTAGGCTCTTTCGAAAGAAAGTCGTGCTAGTTTCTGGGTTCACTTCCAGTCGGAAGCGACTATTGATAGAAGATGCTCTAAAAAGTGACGTTGAAACCGCTCTCCTTGCTGAATGACATCAGCCTCTTGCGTCTCGTGCTTCGCAAGGTGTTTGTGCATTTGTTAAGTTCAAGATAACATGATATTGGTGGTTCTGAGACTGAAGAAGTCGCCATGTTGCTTGGATCCGCATCTATGTTAAAAGGAAAAACAGGGGAACTCTAGACTTCTTTGTTCGTTCTACTCACTCGCCTTTCACAAACAGCAAATAGTGGTTGGTGCCCATTGCCAAGGCAACGTTTCCAGCACAAACGTAAGTGTGAAGGCTTCAACCAGCCTTTTCCCATTCCTCGATTGTTTTGCCAACATTGTCGTGATGCCCAACCAGCACACATCTCCATTCTCTCAACCTGGCTCGCCTTGTCCAGCATTTCTGCATGGCACTATTAATGCATTAAGAGACGGCTTAAGGCGAGAAAGAGTGTTACAGCGCTTTCACATGGATACACGTACATGCCTAAACCACGGAAACACGGTTTGAAAGTCTTATATATCGCACTGGGCACTATACGGGCTGAGGATAATGGCTGAAATCTGTCCAACATGCGGACTTCCGAAAGATTTGTGCGCTTGCGGTGATATCGAGAAGGAGCAGCAAAGGATTCGCATACGGCTTGAAACTCGTAAATTTGGCAAACCAACGACCATAGTAGATGGCATAGATGACAAGAGCACGGACCTCGCAGGACTGGCCAAGAGCCTGAAAGGTTTCTGCGCCTGCGGAGGAACAGCGAAGAACCGTCAAATAATACTTCAGGGAGACCACCGTGACAGAGTCCGCGAATACCTTGTCAAATTGGGGTATCCTGCAGAAAACATCGCGCGGCAGTAGCTGGCAACTGGCAGGATGCAAAGCCAAGATGAAGCTGTTTCGAGACATGGGCGACTTACTGAAAGCAATGAAGCGACGGAAGCCCTCCAAAAAGTATTGTCCACGATGTGGAAGCCCGAAGATCAGCGTGTCCACTGATTTTGACAGGTTCGTTGCGCCCAGAAAATACGTCTGCGCAGAATGCGGATACAGAGGCCCGATAGTTATGGAGTTAGAAAAAGAAGATCAGTGATTGATCTTGTCTGTCACTCTGGTAACGTCAAGTTTAGCTGTTTCTTCAGTGTCTTGTAGCGGTTTCTCACCGTGACTTCAGTTACTCCTGCAGCCTCAGCAATGTCTTTCTGTGTCTTTTTTTCATTGTTCTGCAAGCACGCAATGTACAATGAGGCAGCAGCCAAACCCATAGGGTCTTTGCCAGCGGCTGCACGCTTCCTTCTGGCTTCCCGCAGAATCTGTATAGCTATTCCCTGCGTCTTTCCTGAAATTCCGGTTCTCTCAGCAATCTTTGAAATGTACGTCAGTGGATCAGCTATTGGCATGTGCACGTCGAGCTCACGGAGCAGAAGTCTGTAGCATCGAGCAACATCTTTCTTGTCAACCAAGCTTGCCTCAGCGATCTCGCGAAGGGTTCTTGGGGTTCCGCTTCCACGGCATGCCGCATAGAGCGCGGCTGCAGCGATGGCGGCGATTGATCTTCCGCGAACTAGTCCCTTGTCCAAGGCTTTTCGGTAGATGACTGCTGCTTTTTCCTTTATTGGCGGTGGAATGAAGACTTTGTCTGAAAGGCGGTCAAGCTCTGCCATTGCTTGGGCCAGGTTCCTGTCTATTGAAGAATGTACTCTTGATCGTATCTGCCATTTCCTCAAGCGCCACATTTGAAGGCGCGTGGAGAGCGGAAGCTTCCTGCCGAAGGCGTCGCGGTCCACCTGGCTTATGGCTGTTGACAAGCCTTTGTCGTGCACTGAGTATGATGTTGGGACACCAACTCGGCTTCTTGACGCTTTCTCTTCTTGCGTGAATGCTCGCCATTCTGGCCCCTTATCCATCATCTGCTCATACAAAACGAGTCCGCAGTCTCCACAGATAGTTTCACCTGTGTCGTAATCATGAATGAGGTTTCCGCTACCGCATTCTGGACACTTGTCAACTAGGCGTTGACGGGTTCCAGCTTCTTTCTTGCTCATGCTTTCTTTCGCCTGTTTGATTGATAACGTAGAACCGGTACCCATGTTCTTCATCGGTGCCCAGAAAAACAGCACACCTGGTTCCGCGCGTAACCATATCGGTGATATGTCTTAATATATAAATTTTACGGTTTCAGCCGGAATATCCTGCTGACAAATTATGAATATTTAGGCACACTACAGATTCAGCAACACGGAAGGAAGCATAGAGGCATATCGGAAGGTTTTAATCAAAAACAACTAATTAAAAGCTGAACACACCTTAAAAAAAAGGGGCAGCCCGGTGGTGTAGTGGACAAGCATAGTGGCCTTTGGAGCCATTGACGAGAGTTCGAATCTCTCCCGGGCTACCAAATTCCAGGTACGAATTTATACTTTTTTGAGGCTGATTTTCACGGATTTCTTTGAGCATCTGCTGTCGTAGCGCGCGCGAACTGAATACCAAAAGAATTAAATCAATCCATAATGCACAAGCCTTAGTTTCGCATCAGTCTTTGGAGTTTCACATGCCATTCAAGAATATCCTCCTGGTGAAGCCTCCCGGGAGAAGAGGCCTAAGCTTTGCCGTGGATCTAGTACCTATTGGTCTAGAGTATATTGCTGCGTATATTGAGGATGCAGTTGAAGAGGTCCATATCGTCGATATGGAGAAGGAGCGGAGAAGCTTCCAGCGTTTACTAGATCTCTATCGGCCGGACCTAGTTGGCATCACCCTCTCCGCAACGGAACATAACGAAGGGCTACATCTTGCGGAAATTGCCAAGAAAAGCGGAATCACCACAGTGGTCGGCGGATATCATCCAACTGGAATCCCCGATTTGATGCTTTCCTACCCGCA
>Ga0315285_10000536_pt1 | contig 39234 bp, 30 predicted proteins | sample YL17G09_36_MG_FD_203698 | JGI IMG/M metagenome (GOLD analysis project Ga0315285, IMG submission 203698) | Sediment microbial communities from Yellowstone Lake, YNP, Wyoming, USA - YL17G09_36 | ecosystem: Environmental > Aquatic > Freshwater > Lake > Sediment | place: USA: Wyoming | collected...
GCCACTTAGAACTCCCGGGAATCTCTCCAGTGCTTTTGGCATATGGTTCTCATTATACCACCGGTTGTAAGCTTCTTCCTGTTCAGGTGCAACCTTTGCCATGACGATAAATAGACCTTTTTTTGCCATATCCGAAATCTCCTTTCAAGATTTAAAGCTCCGAACATTCTTATTTATGGACCATAAGAAATGGAATTGAATTTTATGACTAGGAGAGAATGGATGCCGGCATAAAGTGCCGTAAGTTCTAACTAATAACTAAGTAGGCGTTAGAATTAGTTTCCAAGCTAATAAATTTAATACTATCTTGTCAAGACAAAAATTCACCCTGTATTGATTGATTGAATTGATAAGAGCCCGCTATTGGGTGGGTTGAAAATACGAAAAAGGGCCTTGGGTGTCAAGAAATAAAGACCCAAAAATATGGGGGGCTTCATGGGAGGGGGATTGGCCGGGAACGGTCTCGCCCGGATTCTAAGTGCCCCAAGGAGGGCATCCGCTCTCGTGAAAGGGCAAAATTGGAATTTCTGCCCTTCCTTCGAGCAAACCTCCCTCTTGGCTAAGACCCACGCCTCGCTCAGCTCACATAGGAATCGATCGAAAAAGCCGGCAAGTTGGTTCAAGGTAAACTTACTTGTAATCGCGAAAAGACGGGGAAAGAGTGAGCAGGTCTTCGCACATGACTTCTGATCCTTCGAGGGAATGAATCCATGGCCGAGAATGATAGGAATAGAAGATGGGTGATGATGAATCGGGCGCCGGTGCTGACACTTTGGCCGGCGGTGGTGGCCGAAGGTCTGGGGTTGGAGCATGATGAAGCGCTGACCCTGCGGCGGGCGGTGGCGGGGCTGAACGCCTACTCCAAAGGGGTTTCCCTGGGGCTCTTCCAGCCCACTCCCGGGGAGGTCAAAGAACAGCGTCGGAAGATGCGCAAAGAAGAAAGGGTTTCGTCTTCTCAGGATGCCTCGCGCCTGCGTCCGGATTTCCTGCGCGACCTTTAAAGCCCTATTTCCCGGCCAACTCCCTGGCGAGCTGCGAAAGGCTGGCCAGCATCTCATCTTCTTTCCCCAGGGCACATTTAACGGAGCCGAAGGACAGGGTGGTTTGAGTCTCTAAATCGATGCGCTTGACCTGGAGAAGAAGGGTCTTTCCGAGGGCGCCGAATTGCCCTAAAATAATCTGATGGGCCGCCAGTCCCTTTCCTGCCTGTACTGCCTTCTTCTCGTCCACCAACCCCGTCTGCTGCACGCCCATCTCATTCAGGACCTGGACCATGTTTTCCCGGTTGACCAGCGTAAAGTACCCCAGGCGGAAGAGTTCTGCCCGCAGGGCTTCGGAGAGAATCAGGGCCGCAACCCTGAGAGGATCGCTGGCGCTAAAATCGTAAACGGCCACGAGGGCGCGCGCGGGGGCCGGCCTTTCTTTCAGAGCTTCTTCCAAATCCACCTGCCGCACTTGTAATGGGGGACGTTCGTTCAAAGACAACTTGTGGTGAATTGGGCGCCGGTGCTTACGCTTGGGGCGGCGGTGGTGGCTGAAGTCCTGGGATTCGAGCATGATGAAACGCTGACCCTCGGGCGAGCGGTGGCAGGACTGAACGCCTACTCCAAGGGGGTTTCCCTGGGGCTCTTCCAGGCGACCCCCAGGGAGGTAAAGGAACGGGCAGAAAAAGCCTACGCCCTGTACGAGAAATTTAGGCCGGAGATTCCTCCCGGCAAAAAAGGATGGGGAGCCTCCGGCAAGCTGGACCTGGACCTCATCCGCAAGATGGCTTCGGCCCGACCCAAATGACCCCTCTATGATGGTAGAAAAAAATTGGGGGGGGCAGGCTCAAATAGAAGTTGTATAATTTCCTAAAATTTGGTATTTTCTTATTTAGGAAAATGGTAAAAATCAGGAAACTGACAACTCAGAGGGAGATAATCGAACAACTGCGGAGAGGCAAGATATCACTGCCTCCGCTGTCTTTTCGCTTTCTCGAAGTTCAGCCGAAGGCTGACGGAAACCGGCGTCTCGATGCATTTGTTGAGGCATCATGGCGGGACAGCACGGCAAGGTTTGCCGTCGAATGCAAATCTATTTCGACGCCTAAGGCGTTTCAAGATGGGCTCAACCTGATGAAATCATTGTCGCTCCCGAAGGGCTACCGGCCCATGATTATTATGCCTTTCCTCAGTGAACAGCAATTACAGGGGCTGGAGCGGGAAGGGATCAGCGGTATCGACCTGTGCGGCAATGGCGTGGTGATCGTGCCAGGCAAGTTTGCCGTATTCCGCAGCGGAGAGAAGAATCTTTTTTCCTCCTCAGCCCCAATCAAGAACATCTACCGGAAGAACAGTTCGATGGTTGGGAGGGTCTTCCTCGCCCGTTCCGTTTACGACACGGTTCAAGAGATTTGCTCGGAGATCAACCAGCGAAACAGGCTGGTGCAAGGCTGGGATAAAAGGCCCATGAGCCTGTCGACGGTATCGAAATCCTTGAAGAATTTGGAGGAAGACTTGATCGTCGAGCGCAAAGGTATCATTCGCCTTCTACAGCCCGACAAGCTTCTGGAAAAATTGAGCGCGAACTATGTCCCCCCGAAAATCAAGGAGCGAGTCCGCCTCAAGGTCTCGTCAGAGAGTGCAACAATCGAGGAATTGCTACTCAAGCAATCTCAGGCGTTGAATTTGCCTCTCGTGGCGGCAGGGACATCATCGGTTGCGCAATTTGCAGTTATGCAGCGAGGGGATCTGTTATCTGTCTACTGCCCACGTTTGGAGATGCTATTGGAGCGGCTGTCCGGAAGCCAGTCGGATCGCTTTCCGAACCTCGAACTCATCGAGACGGAGGATGAAACGGTCTACTTTGATGCCCGGCAGGAAGGAAAATTCTGGTGGGCCTCCCCTGTGCAGGTATACTTGGAGTTGATGGTCGGCGATAAACGCGATCGAGAGACCGCTGAGCAGGTGAAGTCGTTTCTTTTGAGGGATCTTGAGCCGGTGCGGCAATGATCACCATACCAGACCTTCAAACGGCCTTGCTCGACCTGCTCCACGAAGTGGAAGGAACGGAAATCAAACTCATCATAGGCGGCGGGTACGGCATATATCTCAGGACGGAGCATGTGCGCCGGCTGGATGCACGAACACTTCTCCGTGAATGGCCCGAACCTCGATCCACCAATGACCTCGATTTGTTTCTGAGGCCGGAACTGCTCATCCATTCGGCGAAACTAAAACCACTGGCAGAGGCCATTGCCAGGCTGGGCTATCAGGTCGTCCCCGGAGCGGAAAAATACCAATTCGTCAAGCCCGGCCCGGCAGGCAGTCAAGCAGGCAGCATCAAGATAGATATCCTTACCGGTCCACAGAGCCGCTTCAAAGGCACAAAGGTGAAGACGGACACACGCCGCGCCCGGCCCCATCCTTCCGTTGGAATTCACGCCCATCCCGTTGACGAGACGCCGACATTGGAGGATGGCCTGCTGACTGTAACTTTGGAGGGAAAACTCGGTTCAGGGGAGCCCTGGCAAACTGAGATTTTCCTGCCGCATCCCTACACGTTTCTGATGATGAAGCTTTTTGCTTTCCGGGACCGGCTCGACGACGCGGACAAGGAATTCGGACGCTACCATGCCCTGGATCTGTACACCATCCTGGCGACTACAAGCGAGACGGAGTGGAGGGAGGCCGTCAGATTCCGTGATCAACGGGCAGAAGATCCATACATTATGGAGGCGGGGAATTTGGTCTCGAAGCATTTTTCCGCCCTTGACCGTTTGGGTATGATCCGATTGAGGGAAAGCCGCTATTATACGCCTGAATTGCAGCTTGCTGAATTCATGTCCGCATTGCAGGAGGTTTTTCCATGCGCCGAAGTACCATGCGCCGAAGTACCGGACACCTTAGAAGGTGGAAGGTCCTGTAATTGTTGAATTTGATTAGCAATTCTTATTAGGTGTAAGGGCAGGGGGTTGGGAAGCTATGACTTTATAAGGTGAGAAAGAGGGTGCGGTTCGACCTGTCCTGCAGATTGCCATGCCCCGTTCGCCGCGAATCTATGCGCCCGGGGGGACGATGCATGTGGTGGCTCGGTGCAACAATCGCGAGGTCTATTCTATTGTTATCGTTAATTATTTATGGTAAAAGAGCCTGAGAGGACAAAACATGAACCAAGCGCAGATTGAAAAGGTTATTCAGGCATTAAAAAAAGAACTGATCAATCGGTTCGGCTCGGGTGTTGAATTGCGGATATTCGGCTCTGTGGCCAGGGGCGACTATCACGAGCATTCGGATGTCGATATCTTGGTTATCCTGCCGGTTCCGGTGAACAACGCCGTCGAAGAACAGGTTTTTGATATGGCCTACGATATCGAATTGGAATACAGCGTAGTTATTGGAACCATCGTCTATTCAAAGGATTTCTGGAACTCGGACCGGGCGGCGACCATGCCGCTTTACAGAAACATCCAGAGAGAAGGCCTCCTTGTATGAATGAGGAGTTGATCCGTTATCGGCGGGAAAAATCAAGAGAGACACTTGAAGATGCCCGTATTCTTTTTCGGGCAGGCAGGTTGTTCTCGGCGCTGAATCGGATATATTATGCCCTGTTTTATGAAGTCATGGCTCTTCTCCTGACCAAAGACCTTTCCTCGGCAAGGCATACAGGCATAAGGGCTCTGTTTAACGAGCATTTCGTCAGGACCGGCAAAGTGAGCGTGGAATCGGGCAGATTCTTTTCGCGGATGTACGATTTTCGGCAAAAAGGAGATTACGCCGATTTTGTCCAATTCGAAGAGGCAAAAATTAAAGAATGGCTTGTATTGGCGGAACGTTTCATTAATGACCTGGATCAAGTGATTAAAAAAGAATTAAATCCCCCACTTTGATGATCATTCCATGGCGCCATCCATAGAATAGAGTCAACTCCAACAGCGCGTTAAGGGTTTTGTCAAGACGACCTTCCGTCCACGCCGAAGTACCGGACACCTTAGAAGGTGGAAGGCCCTGTTTTTATTGAAGGTGGTTTGCAATTCTTTTTAGGTGTAAGGGCAGGGGGTTGAGAGGCTATGACCTTATATGGTGAGAGAGATGGTGGGGTTCGACCTGTGGGATCGGGGGACGTAGTTGAAAATATGCACCTTGAGGTTGTAAGGGCAGGAACGAAGCGGATCGCGCCTCCTGGTTAGGGTTGCCTGGATTTCGAGTCGAGTGTATGAAAATTTGATGGCGGAGATAGGAACAGAATTATGGGTCTGCGCCCCGGCTGTCGCTCAGGCCGTCCAAAAGATTGAGAATCAAGTATTGATGAATTCGAAAATAGCCGATATTCCATAAAATTAGTCATTCCGGCAAAACTTGTCCCGGCAGGTTTTAAGCCGGGAGCCGGAATCCAGTTATTTCAAGCCAAAAAAGGCTTTTCCAAAAGCCTGCGGATATTCTAAATTCCAAACCACCCTTTCAACAGCTGAATTTTCTCGGCCTTCTCTGAATCTGATAAATTCTTATAGAATGGCGCGATGCGTATGGAGATGGTCTTCCCGTCCCCCCATGGCCACCAGGCGCAAAAAACAAAAGCGTCTCCTTTCGGATCCGATGTAAAAAGCTGCTGCCCCGGCCTGAGTCCGCCGAGATGACCGTTGATCGTCCGCACGATATCAGGCGCTTCAACAAGATTTGAATCGTCCCAGGCTATATGGAGGAATCGCTCCAAGATTGCGCGGATATCGTCTTTTTTGTCTGCGCCAAACTCGGCCAAAACAGCTTCCAACCGGCTGTCCCATTTCCACGACAAAACTCCCTGGAAAGCGCTGGACAGCTTTTTACAGTCGTTCCCGAGTCCCGTTTTAGTATGATCGTGCAAATCTCTTCCATCCGGTATAAAATGCGGTCAGAACTGCATCCGCTGAGTCATGCCGCCGTCGCAAATCAGGTTGATGCCGGAGACGAAGCTGGCCCGCGGGCTGGCCAGGAACACCACCGCGTTGGCCACCTCTTCCGGTGTGGCCATGCGGCCCGTGGGATTGCGGGCGAGCGCCTGGGTGTCTTACCCCGATCTACGATCGCGGATCGTATCCCCGCGTCTTCGCGTCCCCCCGTTCCCGTGTCTCTTTCTAGGGCTTTCCCGCCTTGCGGGTGGGCTTTTTTGTTTTGGCCTGCGGCTGGGCTTCCTTGACTGCTTTTTTGACGGACTCGGGCTTCGGTGGACCGTCAAACCATTTCATCTTCAAATCCACATTGTCCCGGATCCAGTGCGGATCCCACCACTCGAGGGGATCCACGAATACCCCCTGAACCATCATGGCATAGTGGAGGTGATCCCCCCCGGCCATCCCCGTGGCTCCGGTCCGGCCCAGGGAGTCCCCCCTCTTCACTTCCTTCTTCACCTCCACCTCGATTTTGCTCAGGTGGGAGTACATGCTGAACAGCCCGCATCCGTGATCGATCACCACCGTGTTCCCGTAGATTCCCAACGGCCCGGCAAAGACGACGATCCCGGAGTTGCCCGCCGGGACCCGGCTTTGTGCCAGGGAGGCCAGGTCGACCCCCAAATGGATCTGCCGGTCCACTTCCTTGCCGTTGTAATAGTACGTGCGGTCTTGCGCAAAAGAGGCCATGGGTTTGGAGTTGGGAAGGCGGAGAAACGGTCCTGCCCACAAGGGTTTGGGAACGGTTTCCCGGCAGACCTTCTTGACCTCCTGGTGGTCCGCTTCCCTCTGCTTCCGGTTCACTGCCAGGAACATTTCCAGGGGGGTCCCCTTCAGATTGGGGTCTTTGGAGGTAAAGTAAGGGAGAAGGTTCTGCAGAAAGGAATCGCTGACCTGGATCTTGTCCTTCTTGAAGGCCTTCGGCTTGATCACCACCCGGAAGCCGGTCTGGGTGCGGTTTTCCGCCTGATCTTCGGCCAGAGCGGAAAAGGAGGTCTTGGGGGAGGCATCCTGCGGGATGGCAAAGTAGGCCACATAACGGCCCTGGCCAACGGCATACCCCGGGAAGAGGGTTGCCCCCACCTGGACTCCGGTCAGGGGAACTTCCTCGGATACCTGGTAGGTAATGACCCCGGTCCCCCCTTGATGGCCATAATGGAGGGTGCCCAGCACACTGAGCTGCGGGGGCGTAGTGTCGATGACCACGGCCTTTTCCACGGTTACCGGGTTTCCCCAGTTCCAGGAGTGGTCTTTGGCCGAGATTTTGATCTGGGCTTCCCCGTCTCTGAGGCCCTTGGGCAGAGGCCGCAGGGCGATGGTCTTTTCCACCAGGCGGGTCTCCTTGGGGAATTTTTCGTAAAAGAGGTTTAGGGTTTTCCCCTGTTGAACGACATCCACCTGCAATTCCGCCACCCCGCTCTTCCGGTCCTGCACTCTGACGGCAAGGCTCTTGCCGATATGTTTGGCGTCAGGCTGGACTTGAATCGCGGGCTTCTCCTGTTCAAAGAACACCAGATAAACATAAACCCCGCCGGCCACAACAAGGCTTCCCAGAATTCCAAGGATCACCCCAACGGTTTTTTTCATCTTCTACCCCTCGTTTTTCCGCAGGAACATTCAGCTGCGAAAGGCGCACGGCAAATTTTAATGCACCCGTCCATCGGTCTTCAGATCGTTGGTATCAATATTCCACAGCCCGGGACGAGTGTCAAGCCGGCTCCCCCCTTGCCCGCCCCCAGTTTTCGAGGAAAGAACCCATGGCCGGGAAAAACCCGGAAGAGAGAAGGGGTGCCCATGGGGTTCAGGTTGGAAAAATTCGGATCATCATCCTGAGGCGGCTATTCTTTCATCGGGTCGGGCGGGCAATTTAAATGCGGATTGCGGATTGAAAAAGAAAACCAAAAAAATCCGAAATCCGAAATCCGAAATCCGCAATCCGGAATAACTGAGCCGATGCTTTTTGGGCGCAACGCCCTTGCTTCCGGGCCACAAGTTTGCTTTTCAACAGGAAAGAGAATCGCAAGAGTGAAGGGGCAAGATAGATCCCTCTCTTGCGGGAAAGCGCTGATTGCGCTAATATGAGAATCATTGATTCTTATGAGCCCCCGGGAAAGAGGGTTTGAAACCGGCAAGGCGGGGATGAAGGAAGGAGATGAAGATGAAGGCAGTGGCTTTCAACGGAAGCGCCCGGAAAGACGGGAACACGGCCATCCTTTTGAATCTGGTCCTGGACGAGTTGCGGGCGGAGCAGGTGGAGACGGAGATGATCCAACTGGCCGGAGAAAAAATCTCCGGTTGTATCGCCTGTTACCAGTGCTTGAAGAACAAAGACGGGAAGTGTGCCGTGAAGACCGACCGGGTCAATGAATACATCCAGAAAATGCGGGAGGCCAACGCCATTCTGCTGGGTTCTCCCGTGTACATCGCGGACATCACCGCCAATATGAAAGCCCTCCTCGAACGGGCGACCCTGGTATGCCGGGCCAACGGCACCGATATGTTCAGAAGAAAGCTGGGAGCGGCCGTGGTGGCCGTGCGGCGAGCGGGGGCCACTCAGGCCTTCAGCGTCCTGAACAACTTCTTCCTCATCAGCCAGATGATCGTCGTGGGGTCCACGTACTGGAATATCGGAATCGGACGGAATGTGGGAGACGTCAAGAAGGACGCCGAAGGAGTCCAGACCATGAAAGCTCTCGGGAGCAACATGGCCTGGCTCCTGAAGAAGATCACCGGCTGAAGCCAATCCCGCGCATCCTGGGCAGCGCGTGGAGTCCCGTTTCTTTCAAACTCTATTTTCCCTTCAATTCCATCGTTGGGGCGATGAGGATCTCCACCCGCCGGTTCAACGCCCTGTTCTTCTCGGTGTCGTTGGCGGCCACCGGCTGGTAGAAGGAACGGCCCACCGCTTCCATCCCCTTGGGATCCAACCCGCTTTTATCCTGAAAATACCGCACCACGGTGGACGCCCGGGCGGCCGAGAGCTCCCAGTTGGAAGGGAACTTGTCCAGGTACTCCTTGCGGATGGGAATGGGGTCCGTGTGTCCGACCACCCGGACCATCTTTCCCTGGATCTTTTTGAGCCCCTCGCCGACCTTGGCCAGTACTTTTTCCCCCTGGGGGGTCAGCGTCGCCTCCCCCAGTTTGAAAAGGATCCGGTCGACCAGAGACAGAGAAATGCCCCCCTGTAATTCCTTGATGGTGATCTCCTGTTTTTTAACCTGCTCGCTCAGGCTGGAGACGAGGGCCTCGTGGGCGCTCTTCAGCTGGGCTTCGGAAAGCGCCGGCCCCTTCTTCTCCAGGTCAGCAAGTTTCTTTTCACAGGTCAGGAGGGCCTGTTTCTGGTTGGTGTACTCGGGGTAGAGGATCACCCCCGCGAGGACCAGGATTCCCAGCAGGACGGCCAGAATAATCGTGACGGTCTTTTTCATTTTCTCCTCCCCTTTGAAGAAGTGGAATCAAGCATGAATCCGGTCTTTCAACTCTCAGGATGGAGCCCGGGGGGTATAACGGTGCCAGTATAGCAGTTTGCCGCCGGGGGTTTCAACTCATAAATGACCCTTGGGCCTTCACTTTTTCTTTTCTGCGAAAAAGCTAGCTTGTGGCCCGGAGGCAAGGGCGTTGCGTTGAAAAAGCATCGGCCCAGGTATTTCGGATTGCGGATTTCGGATTGCGGATTTTTTCGGTTTTCTTTTCAATCCGCATTCCGCATTCCACATTCCGCATTTTGGCTGGCGGCCCGACGATACGCTTCGGCCAGAAGAGTCAACGGATGAGCCACCTTCAAACCCGTTCCCTGGGCGATCTGCATGGCGCAGGAGCCGCAGCCAGTGATGACCCGGTCCACACCGCTTTTCTTGATTTCCTCAAACAGGGGTTGGCCGATCTCCATGGAAAGGTCGTAGTTCTGCTTCTTCATGCCGAAGGTGCCGGCCAGACCGCAGCAGCGGTCTCCGAAGGCCTGCACCTCAAGACCCGGGATCAGCTTCAAGAGATCCACCACTTCTCTGGAAATTCCCAGCGCCCGGAGATGGCAGGGGTTGTGGTAGCCCACCTTCAGTTTCATTTCTCCGAACTTGGTGTTTAGCTTTCCCTCCTGTTTCAGCTTGGACAGGAAACCGTGGATCTCGTAGCAGCCGGCGGCGGCTTTAACGGCTTTCTCGGAGTTTACGATCCGGGGGTATTCCTGCTTCACCGCCAGGGCGCAGCTGGGCTCGCTGAAGACCACGGGAATCCCCTTTTCCACCAGGGAGGAGATCTTTTCCAGGTTCTCCCCCACTCCTTTGAGAGCCGGCTCCAGCCCGCCCGAGGAAATCCGGGCGATCCCGCAGCACTCGAACTCGGGGACCTCCACCCCGAAGCCGTTCCGCTCCAGCACCTCCACCATGGCCCGGCCTTCGCCCTCCGGGTCGTTGTAGTTGGCATAGCAGCTCAGGAAGTAAGCCGCTTTTCCGTTTCCCCTGTCCGAGCCTTTGTACATCTCCCGGAAAGTCTTGGAGGAGAAGGGGGGCATCTTTCTTCGGCGGTCCAGCCCGATGGCGGATTCCATCAGCGCCCGCGCGGGCCCGATGGAAAAGGCCAGGTTGACCAGGGGGGCCAGGGTATTTCCGACCCGGCAGGCCAGGTGGGTGTCGGCGATGAACCGGTCTTGGAGAGACTGACCCCTGCTTTTCACGTGATGGGCCCGGGCCATGAGCGAAACCCAGGGGATGTCCACGCCGGTGGGGCACTCGGTGAGGCACCGTTTGCAGTTCACGCACCCATCCATCACCTTTTTCAACTCGTCCGAGGCCAGGAAGGCCTGGGGGTCCAGGTTTCCCGATATCAGTTCCCGCAGAAGGCTGGATTTGGCCCGGCCGAGGTACGACTCATCGTTCGTGGCCATGGCCAGCGGGCAATAGGAGCGGCACTTGCCGCAGCCGTGGCAGGCTTCCACTTCCGTGCCCAGGGTCTCCCCGTCGAAAGCGCTTCCGGTGGGCACATGGCGGTATTCGGGGCCGAACTTCAGATGTTTGCTCATCAGATCGGGGTCGCTTCCCACCACCCTTCCCGGGTTCAGCACATTCTCCGGGTCGAAGAGTTTCTTCAGTTCCACAAAGGCGGGGTAGAGCCTTGGGTACTGCCGCGGCACATAGGCCGTTCGCAGGAGGCCGTCCCCGTGCTCTCCGCTGATGGTCCCTTTGAGGCCCAGCACCAGGTCGCAGCTTTCATCGGTAATTCTCAGCATCCGGGCCACGTCCTCGGCGTTCTTCATGTCCAGAAAGACCATGACATGGAGGTTCCCGTCCCCGGCGTGGCCGTAGATGCTGGCCTCCGCCCCGTTGCGTTTCAAAATCTCCCGCAGGCCGGCGATGTACTCGCCCAGACGGCGGGGATGAACCGCGGCATCCTCGATGAAGGCGATGGGTTTCTTGGGCCCTTTGACTTTGTTGAGGATGGGGCCGGATACGCTTCTCACCTTGGTGAGCATCTCCTTGTCCCCGGCGTCCCGGGCGGCCTTGAAGGATACGGCCAGTTTTTCCTCCTGGATCAGCCGCTGCTCCACCCGGCGCATCTTTTCCTGGAGCTCTTCCTCCGACGGCCCTTCAAACTCCACAAAGAGGGTCGCCTCGATCCCCTCGGGCAGGTACGGTTTCATCTCTGGGTACTTGTCCCGGGCCAGGTCGATGATCTGCTTCTCCATGATCTCCAGCATGGTGGGGGAGAATTTCAGGATTTCCACCGTGGCCTTCCCCACGGTGTCCAGCGTGTCGAAATAGAAAAACGCGGTATGGGTCTTCCCCCCGGGGTCGGCCAGGCGGAGTTTGGCTTCGGTGAAAATTCCCAGCGTTCCTTCGGACCCCACCAGGAGGGGGGTGAGGTCCAGGGAGCCGTTCTTACGAACCTGCCAGAGGTCGTAGCCGCAGGAATTCTTCATGGTGTCGGGCTTCTCTTCCTGGAGGGGTCCCTGATAACGTCCCAGAAGGTCCAGTACGCCCGCGTATATTTTCTTCTCCAACCCATCGGTTCCGCCGGAAGACTCAAGGCCGCTCACGGTTCGCGGCCCGGTCTGGATGATCTCTCCGCTGGCGAGGACCACCTCCAGGGACTCCACCCAATCCCGGGTCGCCCCGTATTTGATGGCATGGGGGCCGCTGGAGTTGTTGGCGATCATGCCGCCGAGGGCGCAGTAATCGGTGGTCGAAGGGTCGATGGGAAAGAATTTCTTCGTGGGTTTCAAAAAGGCGTTCAGCCTTCCCAGAATGACGCCGGGCTGCACCCGCACCCACTTCTTCTCCGGGTCGACCTCCAGGATCTGATTCATGTACCTCATGAAATCCAGGATGATCCCCTCTCCGATCCCCTGCCCGGCCCGGCCCGTGCCCCCTCCCCGGGCGGTCAGGGGGATCCCGTTCTTGCCCGCGTACCGAACACAATTAACCACATCTTCTTTATGTCGGGGTTGGACAATCACCATGGGGCGCACGGAATAGATGCAGGCCCCGCTGCTGTAAATCGTCCGGCTCAATTCATCGGAAAGAACATTTCCTTCCACGATTTTCTTCAAATCGGAAGCGATCGCTTCAATCCTGCCTTCGGCCATCATCGATCTCCTTCAACCCTTCTTCATCCTGGCAACCTATCTACTACTTTCCCTCGGACTCCATTAATGATCTGGGTCAGGGGGAAAAATCAAGGCTATTTTTCTCCCCCCTTTGGACTTAGCGCGCTTGTTAGGGTTCGGGCCAGAGGATTTCTGGCCATAAGCATCGGCGGGCTGGAAGCTATTTAGATCCCCCAGCTTTTCTTCCGCAAAGAGAGGCGAGAGAGAATTTGTCCAAATTCCGAATCCCTCCGAAAAAGGCAATCTACATTGTCAATCCACTACAGATACGCCCCCTCTTAGGTGGGCGCCACTGCCTCATGGTTATGGTCAGAAATCCTCTGGCCCGAACCCTATGGGTCAACGGCATTCCCTTCCCCTAAGGGAGTGGCTTTGTCTTCTCCCTGGACCTGAACCAGGCAGCTGTTGCAGGGGAAGGCTCCGGCGGGAGATTTCTTATCCACCGTCAGAACGTTCACGCAGCCGCCCCGGTCTACTCCCTTATCGTCAGGGTCATACCAGGAGCCGGCCTCCAGGCTCACCACCCCGGGCATGATCCGGTCCGTCACCTTAGCCCTCCGGATCATCTGCCCCCGATCGTTGAAAACCCTTATGCTTTCTCCCGGTTCTATTTTCCTTGTCTCCGCATCCCCCGGGTTGAGCCAGAGGTCATCATCGGCAATGGCCTTAAGCCTCGGGATGTTGTCCAGGGTGGCGTTCACCCTTCCCTTGGAATGAGGGCTTACCATCTGGAGGGGGTATTGACTCGCTAAAGGATCCCCCGGCCCTTCCCAGGGCTCGATGTACTTGGGAATGGGGGGAATCAGCGGGTCATTCATCTCCGCGATTTTCCGGCTGTAGATCTCGATCTTGCCGGATGGAGTACGGAAGGGATGGTTAAGGGGGTCTTCAATTTCTTTCTGAAAAGCCACCCAGGGTTTCCGGATCTCGTAGGAATGGACTTTCTTCTCCTTAAACCGGGGGTAATCGGGAAGCCCCGGAGTATCGGAGAGAAATTCTTGAAGCCACTCTTCTTCGGTCTTGTCGTTGTAACCCCCGATGTTCAACCGCGAAGCCAGCTCGGAGAAGATATCCAGGTCCGATTTCACCCCGGGAAGAGGTTCCACGGCCTTCTCCATCAGAATATGGTAAGGCCCGCCGGTCCAGGGCTGGCCCACATCCTGCCTTTCGAGAAAATGGGCCACGGGGAGAACGATGTCGGCAAAACGAGCTGTGGGGGTCATGAAGAGTTCATGGACAACGATCAGTTCCGGCTTCTTCAGGGCCTGGACCCCTTTGTTGGTGTTCAGCCACTGGTTCAAAAGGTTGCAGCCCAAAATGTAGAGGACCTTGATGTCGCTGGGAAATCCCCCTGCTTTCCCCTGGAGAAGGAGGTCATACAAATCGGACACATGAACCATCGGATTTTTGCTTTCGGGGACGGGCAGACTCTGGCCCAAAATCCCCATGGCCATCCGGTCCGTTCCTCCCGATACATGGCCTCCTTGGACTCCGATGTTGCCGGTCATGGCCGCCAGGGTGGAAGCGGCCCGGTGATATTGCTCTCCGTAAGCAGTCCGGCCCGGGGCCCATCCGGCATATAGGGCCGCGGGTTTGAGGAGGGCGTAGTCACGGGCCAGCTGGACAATGACCTCAGAGGGTACTCCGGTGATACTCTCCGCCCAAGGAGGCGTTTTGGGAATTCCATCTTCCCGGCCCATGACGTAATCCCTGAATTTCTCAAACCCGGAAGTGTAGGTCTCGATGAACCGGCGGTCGTAAAGATCCTCGGAGATCATGACCTGAGCCATGGCCACGAGCAAAGCCGTATCCGTGGCCGGTCTGATGGGAATCCACTGATCAGCCAGGCTCTTGCCCGTGGGGCTCAATCGGGGATCCACGCAGATGATCCGGGCTCCCTTCTTTTTGGCCTGGGAGAGGTAGTAGGCCGTATCCGGCCCGAACCGCGTTTCCAGGGGGTTCCACCCCCAGAGAATGATCAGTTTCGAATGAAGAAGATTGTCCCGGGTGTTCCGGGTGAAGAGAGTCCCGAAGGTCATCTGGGAAGAGAAGATGGCCGCCTCCAGGGAGGTGTTCCCCCACCAGGTGGTGCACCCGCCAAAGAGGGAAAAGAATCGCCGGCCGGTGCGGCCGGTGTTGTGCAGGGGGCTCATGGAGCCGAAGAAATCCATCAGGAAAACGGATGGGGGGCCATGCTGGTCTTTCACTCTCTGGAGTTCCCCGGCGATTCTCCCCAGGGCCTCTTCCCAGGAGATGGGCTCGAATTTACCGCTGCCCCTCTCCCCCACCCTTTTCAAAGGGGATCTCAGTCGGTCTTTGGCGTACAGGACATCACGCTGGGCCAGCCCGCGGGCGCAGGCCTTGAGTCCGGGCCCCGGTTGATCATCCGTGGTGATTGTACGGACAAGTCCCCCCGAAACGTGAACCTGGAGAAGACAGCGGGCCCCGCAATCATAGGAGCAGGTGGAGGTGACGATCCGGTCGTTCGGTTCTGAATTTCCAGGCGGGCTCATGACTCAACCTCTTTGGTCGGGCGGGGCAGGCTTCTGGATTCCATCCATCGGATCCCGCGGACCACGGCCCAGATCAGAAGGGAAGGAATCCAGACCCAGGAGATCTCGCTGAATAGGACTTCCTTTCCCCGGGGGCTGAAGAAGGATTTCAGTCCGATAGGAGAAATTTTAATGGGAGCCCAGGGAAAGGAATAGCGGGTCGTATCGAAGGGCGAGAAAAAGGCGACCCCATAGGCCCTTCCGGTCAAGGCATCCAAAACGCCGTGGGAACAGGCGAGCAGTAAAAAGAAGAGCCATAATTTCCAGCGGGAGGGACAAAAGGGGTCATCCTCTTTGAAACCCAGCCACACGACGGCCGAACTCAGGAGAAAGGCAAATAACAAGGAATGGGTGAACCCCCGATGCCAGAAAAGCCCCCCATATCCGGTCCGGAAGTAAAACCCGTACACATCGACATCCGGCAGGATGGAGCAAAGGACTGCCAGGAGCCAGAAGCGCGGGGGCATCTCCTTTTCGAAAAAAGTCTTTCCCAAAGGGATGGCGATGAAAGCGTGGGTGAATGCGGAAGCCATAACCTTTCTTCAGAGCGCCCCTGCGGGGCTTGAGGATCGGCCCTTCGGGCCTTGAGGCAATAGGAGCGGCCTTCGGCCTTGAGGCCAAAAGCCTCGAGCCAAGCGGTCCTCGAGTCACGCCGCAGGCGTGACGGTCCCGGACCCCAGCGGCCATCCCGCTCCGAGCCCCGTAGGGGCGGGTTTCAAACCCGCCCCTACCCCGTACTATCGCTATCTACACCCTACACCCTACTCCCTACACCCTACACCCTGCCCTTTGCTCCCTGCACCCTGTCTTACTAAATCGGGCTGCCCTTCAGTCCCAGCAGCCCCTTCACGTACCAGATCTCTCCCAGGTGGCCGGAGCCGTGGGTCAGGACAACGCCTCCGATGACCGACCCGAAGCTCCGCTTGCCCAGGAACTTAAACTCTTCCACCCGGTCCAGTTCCGTCTCCTTCAGGGTTTCCAGGTAGGCTTCGCTGGCCTTGAAGACCTTATCCGAGTAATTCAGGAAATCGGCCAGGTTGGGGATGCGAAGGGCGGCCGCCTGCTCGGCGCTCATCCCCGTTCCCTGGGCCCGGGGATCCATGCCGAATTTTTTGTCCCATCCCTCCGCGTTCCACACCGGAGGCTTTTTCTGGAGCAAAAGGTTCATGACCAAATCCTCGTTACGGACGGCGTGCCAGAAGGTAAAGGCGATCGGATTGCCTTTTCCCAGGGGCCGGAAATGAAGCTGTTCATCGGTCAGATCCTTCACCGCATCCATCAGGCTGCCGTGCAGGGTTTTAAGGGATGGACGGAAGAATTCCAGCGCTCCCATGGTTTTCTCCTTTCGTCGGTACGATTCAGCTGCTTCCAGCCGTTATCCTATTCGGAACCAGGGTAAAAAACAGCTTCTTGGGTGCTCCAAGCCTTATTTCCCCGGCTTGGATTTTCTCGGCGGCCCGGGGAAAACTGGCAAGAGACTTTTCTGTTTCAGGGCCTGAATCGTTCTTACCGCCTCTTCTCTGGTTTCAAATTTCCCCGCGAATATCCGGTACCAGGTCTCCCGGGAGGAGACTTTACGCGGGACAACCTCTATTTCCTTTCCTTTCAAAACCGGCTCAACTTGGTAAGTACGGACCGGTTCCTTATCCGGAAAGGTTCCCAGATGAATTTTATAGGTCTGGTCGGAACCCTGGACGAGAAGCAACTCATCCTTGATCGCGGGGATCTTGATGAACTGACGCGCTAAAATTACATTCATATCCGTAATCTGGGGGTTGGCTTCCATGAGCAGGTCGATGAAGGTCGGGTTCACCAGACCATAAGATCCTCTGGCCACGGTGGAGAGGTTCCAACCCTCCTCCACTCTGACTATTTTTGCCCCCCTTTCATCAACTCGCCTTGGCGCCGGAGAAGGATTCAGTTCTTCTGTAGACGGTAGTCTTCGGCTCTCCGGCCAATAAAAGATGGCAAAAATTGCCAGGCCTACCAAAACCAAGGCTGGAATTCCGATTCTTTTATCAAGAAATCTTGATCGACGAGATTCTCCGCCTTCCTGTGGTTGCGGAAAGTCGGCCGCCCCGACGGCCTCTTCCCAGCCGGCGACCTCTGCCATGGCAGCGGCCTCCGGATCGACAATTACCTCCTGCCCGGCAATGACCTTTTCCTCGGCCGTGGCCTCCTCCTCTCCGGTCACCGCTTGCTCGGGGAGGATCTCCTCCGCTGCAAAGACCTCTCTTTCGCCGGCGACCTCTTGCTCGGAAGCGACCTCTTTCTTGCCGATGTCCTCTTCCCCGGCGGGGATCTCTTCTTCGCCGGTGATCTCTTCCTCCTCAGCGATCTCTTCTTCGGCGGCGGGCTCTTCCTCGGCAATGACCCCTTTAACGATTCTTTCGTCGATTTTCAGGGTCGAGGCGCTGTATCCTGCCAGGAGGGCCTGGTCACAAATCCTATTGATCACCCGGGGGATCCCCTTGGCAAATTCACAAATCAGGCCGACCGCTTCCGGGGTGAAGACCTTGGAGCTGCTGCTCCCGATTACTTTCAGGCGGTGGTCGATGTAGGCCCTGGACTCTTCCCGGTTCAAAGGGCTGATCCGGCGATGGACGGTGATCCTCTGCTTGAACAACCGCAGTTCCTCCGAATCCAGGTTGGCCTCCAGCTCCAGCTGCCCGACCAGAAGGACCTGGAGCAACTTCAGGGCGGGAGTCTCCCGCTGGAAAAGCCGGTCAAGATCCTCCAATACTCTGCCGCTCAAGTTCTGAGCCTCATCGATGATAATCACCACGGTTTCATCCCCGGCCAATCTCTCCTGGAGATAGGAATCGAACTTATGGAGAAGGGTATAGGTGCTGCTCCCTTCGACCGGCACCTTCAGTTCCCAGAGGATGGCTTTCATCAGCTGCTTAAAGGTCAGCCGGGGGTTAAAAATGAAGGCCGTTCTCATTTTATCGCTCAGGTCTTTCAGCAGGGCATAGATGAGGGTGGTCTTTCCCGTCCCCACATCGCCCGTAATGGTGACCAGGCCCTTCCTTTCCTTGATCCCGGACATCATGGAGGACAGAGCCTCCCAGTGGCTCATGGCCATGAAAAGAAAAGCGGGATCCGGGGAAAGGCTGAAAGGTTCTTCCGAGAAACCAAAAAATTCCTTATACATGGGCTGCTCGACGAACGAAGATCGGATTTCCCCAATTTCGGTTATTCTCATCCATCCCTAGTCTACCCGATTATAATGAATATTGGGGAATGGAAATAATATTATTTTTCCGCTCTGCTTTCTGTAACCCGCCGCGAAAAAGTATCTTGCCGCTGGTCCCCGCGTTGGGTAATATGAGGAGAAAGTTCGGCGACTGCCGCTCCTGCAACCTCGGCCATGCTTCCGAACTTCTCTTTCGTATCATGAGAAAAATTGAGTTGGGCGACCCAGAGTGCACTCGAAGGGGTCATGACTGTCGTCGGAATCAATCCATCCGAAGAATGGAATAATTTTTCTGACAGCTGACAATATAAAAAAACAGCGGAGAAGATCATAGTGGCGGACGAATACCAGGTGGGTATTGACATCGGCGGAACGTTTACGGACGTGGTTATCCTGGACCCGGCTTCCGGCCGGCTTTCCTTGGGGAAACGGCTGACCTCCACGGACAACCCTGCCCGGGCGGTCACCGAAGTCTTAAGGGAAATGCTGGAGCGTGACGGAATTGCCGCGCGCCAGGTGGTGAAAGCCATTCACGGCACGACCCTGGTGACCAATTTAATCATCGAACGCAAAGGAGCCTCGACCGGACTTCTCACCTCCCGCGGTTTCCGGGACGCCCTGGAGATCGGGAGGGAGATGCGCTACGACATATATGATATTTTCCTCGAACTGCCCCGCCCTCTGGTCCCCCGGCGGCAGCGGCTGGAGGTCGCCGAACGGCTGGATCACAGGGGGCAGGTCTTGACTCCCCTCACCCCGGAGGAAGCGGAACGGGCGGTCAGCCAGCTTCTGGCTCTCGGGGTGGAATCAGCCGCCATCTCCCTGCTGCATTCTTTCCGCAACCCCGCCCACGAGCGAATGCTCCGCGACCTGATCCTGGCCAAACGCCCCGGGTTTCCCGTGTCCCTCTCCTCCGAGGTGGCCCCCGAGGTGCGCGAGTACGAGCGGACCTCCACCACCGTGGCCAACGCCTATGCCATGCCCGCGGTGCGCCGGTACATGGAAATCCTGGAAAAGGGTCTTGCTGAACTCGGGATCGGGGGGCGGCTGTATATCATCCTTTCCAACGGGGGAATCACCTCCCCCCAGACCGCAGGCCGGTATCCCATACGCCTGCTCGAATCCGGACCCGCCGGGGGAGCCCTGGCCGCCGCCTGGGTCGGCGAGCAGACCGGGCAGGCCAACATTATTTCCTTCGACATGGGAGGAACCACGGCGAAAACCTGCATCATCCAGAACGGGGACCCCCTCCGGGTGAATGAATTCGAGGTGGGCCGGGTCTACCGCTTCAAAAAGGGGAGCGGTCTGCCGGTCAAAATCCCGGTCATTGAAATGATCGAGATCGGCGCGGGGGGCGGGAGCATCGCTTCCATCGGCCCCCTCGGCCTCCTCAAGGTGGGACCGGAAAGCGCCGGGGCCGACCCGGGCCCGGCCTGCTACGGCCGCGGCGGCAAGGAACCCACGGTGACCGACGCCGACCTCACCCTGGGCTACCTAGACCCCCATTTCTTCCTGGGCGGCGAAATGCAACTGGACCCGAAACTGGCGGAAGCCGCCCTGCGGGAAAAGATTGCCGGACCGCTCAACCTGTCCCTGGAACGGGCCGCCTGGGGGGTACACGAGGTGGTCAACGAGAACATGGCCAACGCCTCCCGGATTCACGCCGTGGAAAAAGGGATCGACCCGCGGCGCTTCTCGCTCGTGGCTTTCGGCGGCGCCGGTCCGGTGCACGCCTACCAGGTGGCTGAGAAGCTGAGACTGGAAACCATCGTCGTTCCGGCCGCTGCGGGCGTATGCTCCGCTTTTGGTTTCCTTCTGGCCCCCATGTCCTTTGATTTGAGCCGCAGCTACATCACCCGGTTGGAAGAGCTGCAGTGGGGGCGATTGAATTCCATCTACGCCGAGATGGAAGCCAAGGGCCGCGAGCTTCTCCTGGACGCCGGCGTCGCTTTACCGGACATGCAGTTCGTCCGTTCGGCGGATATGCGCTACGCCGGACAGGGTTTTGAAATCAGCGTTGCCCACCCGGCTGGCCAATACGGACCGGGACAACTGGAAGAGTTTCGCCGGGCCTTCGAAAAGGATTACCAGGACATCTACCAGCGCCTGTGCCCGGAGATCCCCATCGAGGGGGTGAACTGGCGGCTGGTGGCCACGGGACCCCGCCCGCAGATCGGAGCGGGGACCTGGTGGTCCAGGGGCGCAAGCCTTGGCGAAGCGCTGAAGGGGAGGCGCCGGATCTATCTTCCCGGCCCGGGAAGGTACGAGGAGGCGCCGGTCTACGACCGGTACCGCCTTCCCGTCGGCGTGAAGTTCGATGGCCCGGCCGTCGTGGAGGAGAGGGAGAGCACGTTGGTCATGAACGGACCGGGGACGGCCTGGGTGGACCCGTTGGGCAGCCTGATGGTGCGTCTGGTGAGAAATTGAGCCGCGAAATGCGGTTCTCCCTTTGCCTCTCCCAGCTATTTAGAAAGCGGCTCTCCGCCGGAAAGACTCGAGGGAGGAGAGAGGGGCTTTCCCTTGGGGCTCAGGCTGGAGGAATTCGAATCATCATCCTGAGGCAGTGGTGATTTCATTGGACCGGGCCTTCCTCGGGAAATTTGTAAGGGGTGAGGGATTCGCGCAGTATTCGCTCGAGAGCTGTTCTATCGCTGGCCTCTCTTTGCGGAGTATAGGCAGGAAGGCCATTGGAAAAAGGGCATCCCGCCGAGCCTGATGATCCGAATTCCTCCAGCCTGAACCCCAACGAGCGCAGGAAGCCGGGAAGGACCATCCGTTCGTCTTGCTCGATTCTTGCTTGTCTGCAAGGAAAGGTTTAACGGACAGCGATATGAAAACGAATCAATTTGACCCCATCACCCTCGAGGTTCTCTGGAACCGCCTGATTTCCATCACCAACGAGCAGGCCGCGGCCCTCATGCGCGCCAGCTTCACCACCGTGGTTCGCGAGGCGGGCGATCTCTCCGCGGGCGTCTTCGACGCGGCGGGAAACATGATCGCCCAGGCGGTGACCGGAACGCCCGGCCACATCAACTGCATGGCCACGTCCGTCCGCCATTTTCTGCGCGAGTATCCCCTGGCCGGCCTGCAGCCGGGAGACACCCTGGTCACCAACGACCCCTGGCTGGCCTCCGGCCACCACCATGATTTCACCATCGTGACTCCCGTCTTCCACCGGGGAAAGGCGATCGGGCTCTTCGCCAACACCTGCCACGTCATGGACATCGGCGGCCGCGTCTTCGGCGCCGACGCCCCTTCCATCTACGAGGAGGGGTTGGCCATCCCGATCATGAAACTGGTGGACCGGGGACGGCTGAATGAGGACCTCATCCGGATCATCCGGGCCAACGTGCGGGTCCCCCAAACGGTCCTGGGGGACGTCTATGCCATGATCGCGGCCAACGAGGTGGGGAGCAAAAAACTGGTGGAGATGATGGAGGACCGCAGCCTCTCCGACCTGGAGGGACTCTCGGCGGCCATCATCGAGCGCAGTGAACAATCCATGCGGGAGGCCATCCAGGCCATCCCCGACGGAACCTACCGCCACCAGATCGACATGGACGGTTTTGACGAGCCCATCGTGGTCAAGCTGGCGATTACCATCGCCGGGGACCGGATGACCGCCGACTACACCGGGACTTCGCCCCAGTCGGGCCGGGGAATCAACGTGGTCTACAGTTACTGCCACGCCTACACCACCTACCCCATCAAGTGCTCGGTGAGCCCGGAAGTCCCGAACAACGAGGGAAGCTTCCGGCCCATTACGGTCATTGCGCCGGAGGGCTCCATCCTGAACTGTCTTCGTCCCGCCCCGGTGGGAGCGCGCCACATCCTGGGCCATTTCCTTTCCGCGGCGGTTTTCGGGGCGCTCAGCCGCGTGATCCCCGACCGGGTCGTTGCCGAAGGCTCCCAGGGCCTCTGGAACACCCAGTTCGACGGCATCGATGAGCGCGGCGAACCGTTCTGCTATGTTTTCTTTTCCGCCGGGGGAACCGGGGCCCGCCCCACCAAGGACGGCCTCTCGGCCACCGCCTTTCCCAGCGGCATCCATGGAGTCCCCGTGGAATTGGTGGAAAATGTATCCCCCCTGTTCATCGAATGCCGCGAGCTCATCCCGGACAGCGGCGGGCCGGGGAAATTCCGCGGGGGTTTGGGGCAGCGAATGGTCCTCAAAGTGCGCGGGGGACATCCGTCCCAGCACTCCCCCATGTACGACCGCATCCGCTTCGCCGCCAAGGGATTTGCCGGCGGCCTCGACGGGGCCAAGGGCCGCATCTACCTCGACGACGGGACCGTGCCCCATTCCAAGACCAAGTATATCCTCAAGCCCGGTCAGCAGGTCACGCTCGAGCTTCCCGGCGGCGGGGGTTTCTACCGGCCCGAGGAGCGCGATCCCGCCCAGGTGCGCGCGGACGTCATCGACGGGCTCATCAGCCTTGCCCAGGCAAGGGAGGTCTACCGGACGGCCCTCAACCCGGCGACCCTGGAAATCGATGCCCAGGCGACGGAAAAGCTGCGCTCCAGAAAACCGTAGGGGCACGATGCATCGTGCCCCTACAAGTACACCCGGGTTCTCGCGCAGTGACCCTTTCTCCATGCAAGACCGGCGAAAATGTTTGGGCGTTTATTGCGCACCGACTGCCAACATGCTGGTAAGAAAGAAATATCTGGGTCATCGACGCCGGTGTAGGGGCGGTTCGCGAACCGCCCCTACGGATGTTGGCCGCAAGGTCCCTTTTCTCGCGCCGAGTCGTGGAACCTGCTTAGTCCGTTACAAATGGAATTGTGCCCAAAGAGGAGAAAACAATGCCGAGTCAGCTGTTATCCAATAGGATCTTGGAAATAGGGTTCTCGAAAATAAGGGAAGTCATGGGTAAGGTGGAAGCGGCCAAGCGAAAGGGGATGGCGATTACCGATCTCTCCATTGGCAGGCCCGATTTCGACACCCCTGTGCATATCAAGGAAGCGGCTGCGAAAGCGCTCGCGGACGGATGGGTCCACTACACGGCAAGCGCCGGCACCTTGGAACTCAGGGAGGCCCTCGGTCACCGTTTTCAAGAAGACTATCAATTGAAGATTGATCCGGCGGAGATCCTCATCACCACGGGGGCTGCGGAAGCGATTTTTATCGGGCTTATGAGTGTGCTGAACCCGGAAGACGAGGTCCTGGTCCCCGAGCCCATGTATGTTTACTACCCCGGCTATGCTTCTTTTGGGGGGGCGAAGTGCGTCCCCATTCCGCTCCAAGAAGAAAATCAGTTCCTGCTGAAGGCGGATTACCTGGAGAAGTTCATTACCGAGAAAACCAAAGTATTGATTCTCAATTCCCCCCACAACCCGACCGGGCAGGTTTTTCCACAGGAGGACCTGGAACCCATCGCCCGTCTGGCCCAGCGGCGCAACATCCTCGTAGTTTCGGACGACATTTACAACGGCATGCTCTACGACGGGGCCCAGCACTTTCCCATTGCCAAGGCGCCCGGAATGAAAGAGAGAACGCTCATCATCGGCAGTTTCTCCAAAACCTATGCCATGGACGGCTGGCGGATCGGCTATCTTATCGCCCCCCGGGAAGTGATTAACCAGGCCTTGAAATTACACCAGCATATCGTCAGCTGCCCGAATACCTTCGTCCAGGTGGGGGCCCAGGCAGCCCTGACCGCCCCCCAGGACTGTGTCCGCCGGATGACCGCGGAGTTCGACCGGCGGCGGAGGGTATTGATGTCCCGGCTTGACGAAATCGGCCTGCCCTTCGTGCGTCCCCGGGGCGCCTTCTACGTCTTTCCTTCGATCAAGAAATTCGGTCTCACCTCCGCCCGATTCGCGGACTTCCTGCTGGAAAAAGCCAGGACCGCCGTCGTGCCGGGAGACGCCTTCGGCCCCCAGGGGGAGGGGTATGTTCGAATCTCCTACTGCGCGCCCGTGAAAGAGATCGAAAAAGGAATGGACCGGGTCCGCTCGGCTCTAGCTCAGCTTTAAACCCTACCCCCGACACCCGACACCCTACCCCCTGTTTGCTGCTCCCTGCCCCTGTATTTCTAACTCGAAACCCGAAACCCGGAACCCGAAACTTTTTTAGTGGGGTTGGCACGGCCCGTACAGATGGCACATGGCGAAGTGCTCGGGTTCCACTTCCGCCCAGAGGGGCTCCATCCGGGAGCAGGCCTCCATGGCCTTGAAGCAGCGGGGGTGGAAGCGGCAGCCGGAGGGGGGATTGACCGGGCTGGGGACGTCTCCCTTCAGGATGATCCGCTTTTTCTTCTTGTCCGGGTCCAATACCGGCACGGCGGACATGAGCGCCTGGGTGTAAGGATGGAGGGGCTTGGACAAAAGCTTCTTTTTGGTGGTCAGTTCGATGATCTTGCCCAGGTACATGACCGCGATGCGGTCGCTCACGTGGTTCACCACGGAGAGGTCGTGGGCGATCAGGATGTAGGACAGATGGAACTCCTTCTTCAGGTCCCCCAGCAGGTTGATCACCTGGGCCTGGATGGAAACATCCAGGGCGCTCACCGGCTCGTCGCAGATGATCAGCTTGGGCCGCAGGATCAGGGCCCGGGCGATGCCGATGCGCTGGCGCTGGCCCCCGGAGAACTCGTGGGGAAAGCATCTCATCTTCTCCCGGTGGATGCCGACCTTGTCCAACATGTCCGCCACCCGGCCGGGCACCTCATCGCCGGTGGCCAGGCCATGGGTTTTCAAAGCATCGCCGACGATATGCTCCACGGTCAACCGCGGATTGAGCGAAGAGTAGGGGTCCTGAAAGATAATTTGCATCTGGGCCCGGAACTTTTTCAGCTGGCCGTCCTTCAACTCGGTAATGTCCTGGCCTTCAAAGAAGATCTTTCCCGCCGTTGGCTCAAGCAGATGGAGGATGGTCCGCCCGAGCGTTGATTTCCCGCACCCTGATTCTCCCACCAGGCCGAGGATCTCCCCCTTCCGGAGGTCGAAACTCACTCCATCCACCGCGTAAACCTTCTCCCGGGGACCGAAGAGGGTGGTCCGCTTCAGCAGAAAATATTTTTTCAGATCGCGAATGCTTAAAAGGCTTCCGTTGTTCATCATGACTTCCGCGCCGCCCGGTCACAGGCCACCCAATGGCCGGGTTCCAGCTCCGATAAATCCGGACTCCGGAGTTTGCAGGCCTCAGCCGCCTCCGCGCAGCGGGGATGAAAATCGCACCCTGGAGGCAGAGCATAGAGACTCGGGACCACGCCCGGGATCTCCTGGAGCCGGGTTTGCTCCACTCCCAGGTGGGGTACGGAGGCAAGAAGCTGCCGGGTGTAAGGATGCATGGGTTTATGAAAGATGGAATGCACATCGGCCGACTCCACGATCTTCCCGCAGTACATCACGATCACCCGGTTGGCCACCTCGGCGATGACCCCCAGGTTGTGGGTGATCATCAGGATGCTCATGTTGATTTTCTTCTGCAGGTCGAGCATCAGCTCCAGGATCTGCGCCTGCACGGTTACATCCAGGGCCGTGGTGGGCTCGTCGGCGATGAGGAGCGCCGGGTTGCAGGAAAGGGCCATGGCGATCATGACCCGCTGGCGCATGCCCCCGCTGAGCTGGTGGGGGTATTCGTTCACCCTCCTTCGGGGATCGGGAATGCCCACCAGGTCGAGCATCTCCACCGCCTTTTCCTCGGCCCGACGGGAATCCAGCCCCTGGTGAAGTAAGATGGCCTCCTCGATCTGGTTGCCGATGGTGAAGACCGGGTTGAGGGAGGTCATGGGCTCCTGAAAGATCATGGAGATGCGGTTCCCCCGCACTCCCCGGATCTGGTCGGTGTTGAGCCGCAATAGATCGCTCCCTTCGAACTCGGCGGTTCCTCCCACGAGTTCGCCCGGCGGCATGGGGATCAGCTGAAGGAGGGCCATGGCGGTGACGCTCTTGCCGCAGCCCGACTCTCCCACCACCCCTAGGGTCTCTCCCTGGTCGATGTGAAAATCGACCCCGTCCACCGCCCGGACCGTTCCGGCCAGGATGTGGAAAAAGATCTTCAGGTCTTTGACGGTGAGCAGCCGGCCCATATCAGACCTGCTCCCGCGATCTGGGCTCCAGGGCATCGCGGAGCCAGTCCGCCACAATGTTGATGCAGGCCACCAACAGCATCAGGGCCAGGCCGGGGAAAATGGAGGCCCACCAGCTCCCGGAGAAAAGGACCTGGTAGCCGCGGGCAATCGCCAGCCCGATCGAAGGCGTAGTGACGGGCACCCCTAAACCGAGAAAGCTCAAGGTCGCCTCCAGCATGATCACCCGCGGCACCTGAACGGAAGAGAGGATGAGGACGGGGGTGATCGCATTGATCAGGAGGTATTTGACCATGATCGTCCAGGGCCCGAAGCCCAGGGCATAGGCTGATTCCACATACTCCTTCTCCCGGATGGAAAGAACCGTCCCGCGAACCGTGCGGGCGTATTCCGCCCAACCGGTGATGGCTAAAACAATGATCATATTCCCCAACCCTTGCCCGAAGATGACCATGAAGCACAGGGCTATCATGATCAGGGGCAAGGATAGCTGGACATCCACGGCCCGCATGATGATGGTCTCCCAGAAGCCGCGTTTATACCCAGCGGTCAGCCCCAGGGTCAGGCCCATCATGAGGGAAATCCCCACACTGATAAACCCAACTAGGAGCGAGATGCGCAAGCCATAGATGATGTTGGACAGGACATCCCGCCCCAGGCGGTCCGTGCCCAGGTAGTACGGGCTAACGCCCCTCTCGTCCCAAACCGGCGGTTTGAGGCGGGCTCGTAAGGTTTGCTCAAGGGGATCTACGGGGGCAACCCAGTAGGCAAAGATCGCGCAGGCCAGCAGGAAAAGGAGCACCCCCAGAGCGCCCAGGACCAATTTATTGCTCAGGAAAGAGTGCAGGAGCTGGCGTTCCGCAGGAATATACTCGAAACCCCAAAAACGGGCTTTGGGCGGGCTGTAGGGCACCTCGGAAGGAATATTCGGAATGGCTCGGGATGCAGGGTGAGCGCTCATTTTTCGTGGCGAATCCTCGGGTCCAGCCAAACATAGATGATATCTACGGCTAGGTTGACCGTAAGAAATATCGTTGAGGTGACCAAGGCCCAGGCGATGATGACCGGAAAGTCCATCACCCCGATCGCTTCCAGGAACAACCGGCCCATGCCGGGCCAGGCGAAAACTTTCTCGGTGACGATGGCCCCGGCCAGGAGAGACCCCATCTGCATTCCGGCGATGGTCACAAAAGGAATTAAAGTATTCTTCAGGGCATGCTTGTAGATTACCTTCTGCTCGCTTACCCCTTTGGAGCGGGCCGTCCGGATAAAATCCATGGTCATGATGTCGAGCATCCCGGCCCGGATCAGGCGGATAAAAAGAGCCAACCGGTAAAGGGCCAGCGAACCGGCAGGGAGAACCAGGTGGGCCCAGGTTCCCCTGCCGGAAGAGGGCAGCCACTGGAGCTCCACCGAGAAGATGAGGATAAAAGCGATTCCGATCCAGAAAGGGGGCGCGGAGATCCCGATCAGGGAGCCGAGCAGGCTGGCCCGGTCGATGGAAGTCCCCCGCTTCGAGGCGGCCAGGACTCCGATCGGCACAGCCAGGATCAAGCTGATCACGATCGTCGTAACGACCAGCTCCAGGGAAGCGGGCAGGCGCTCAAGGACCAGCTTCAGAGCCGGCTGGCCGTGGTGGTAGCTGACCCCGAGATTTCCCTGGGCGGCATTCCTCAGAAAGAGGCCGTACTGCACGATGAGAGGCTTGTCCAGGCCCAGGTTCCGCCTCATCTCCTCTACATCGGGCGGAGGAGCATCCGGCGGCATGAGGAGGGCAATGGGGTCTCCGGAGATGTGCAGGATGGCGAAGACAATCCCGCTCACCACGAGAAAAACCAGGCCCGCCTGATACAGGCGCCGCAAGATGTAGAGACTCATGAACCCTGTCCCGAATAAAACTGCAGGGGCAATCCAAGAATTGCCCCTGCGAATTCTTCCAACGCAATCCGACTCTGATAAATCATCGTAGGGGCGACCGGACTTCGGCGAGCTCAGCCGAGCCGCCGGCCGCCGCTACTTTCCGCCCCGACCGAACGGGCGGTTCATTTGGGCTAATTCGCCCTCTTCAATTGATAGGCGAATAATCTTTCGTCCACCCGGGCTTTGCCGCCTTTGATCCCCTTGGAGAATCCAAACACGTTTTCCTGGTAGTAGAGCGGGATGACATAATAAGTTCCGTAAATCTTCTCCGCGATTTCGTTTCTCAGTTTCTGCCTCTTGGCCTCATCCATCATCCCGTTGGAGATGTCCATCTTCTTTTCCAGCTCCGGGTCGGAGAACCGTCCCCGGTTGTTCCTTCCGTAGGTTCCTTTCAACTCCCGGAAGAAGGAGTTCATGGTCCCCTGCCAGGAGAGCGTTCCCCACCCGGCGAGGAAGAAGGGGGATTCGAAGCGGTCCACCTTCGGGAAGAAGACCGCCTTCGGGGTGGCGATGACCTTCAGCTTGATCCCAATTTTGGACAGTTGGGCGGCGATGGCCTCGGCCACCTGCTGGTCGTTCACATACCGGTCGTTGGGGGTGTCGAAGTTGGCCTCGAAGCCGTTGGGATAGCCCGCCTCCGCCAGGAGTTTCTTGGCCAGAGCCAGGTCGTATTTGGGGAGCTGGAGGGACTTATGAGTGTCGAAGGCGTAGGTGCTGATGATCTGCGCGGCTGGATAAGCGCTCCCTTCCATGACGAACTTGATGATGTCATCGGCGTTGATGGCATGAGCGATGGCCTTGCGGACCCTAAAATCCTTGAAGGGATTGGGTTTGCCCGCGGCAATCCCCGGGTTGGCTTTGGGCGCCGGACCGCCTTTGTCCGAGGAGATATCGAACATGACATAGATCGCCCGCTGGCTCATGCAGCGGCTGACGTAGGTATTCTTGTGCTTCTCCACCCGGGGGATGTCGGGGATGGAAACGCCCCAGCAGGCATCGATTTCCCCGGTCAGGAGAGCCGCCACCCGGGTGGCATTTTCCGGAATGGGGCGGAGAATAACCTTTTCAAAATCCACTTTTCCCCCCCACCAGTCTTTGTTGGCCGTCAGGGTGACATGGTCGTCTTTGACCCACTCCACGAACCTGTAAGGACCGGTCCCCACCATGTTCCGGGTCAGGTAGGAGTGATCCTTCTTGTCCCATTCCTGGGTCCACTTGGGGGGCATTATGCTGATATTCTCCAGCATGATCAAGGCTTCCGGGGTGGGCGTTTGAGTGATGAACCTTACGGTGTGGTCGTCCATGACCTTGATTTCTTTGTAAGGCGGCACCATGTGTTTGTACTGACTCTTGGGGTGCGTTTTGCAGCGCTCCAGGGAATATTTCACGGCCTCGGCGTTCATCGGTTCACCGTTGTGGAACTTGATCCCCTTGCGCAGCTTGAACTCCCAGGTATTGTCGTCGATCAATTTCCAGCTCTCCGCCAGTTCCGGAACGATCTTCAGGTTTTCATCAAAACCGATCAGGTTTTCGTAAACGTGCCGCTGAATCGTGGTGGTCGTGGTCTCGTTCCGCCCGTGGGGATCGAACGTGACCGCGTCCCCCTCGAAACCGATAACCAGGGGCTTCTGGGCCAGCCCGGTCTGCGGGGTCAGGAGGCCCACCGCGAAAAAGATGAGGATCAAACCGAAGAATGTATTCTTTTTCATCTTCCCCTCCTTTGTAAATCAAAATACTGGAATGATGGAAAAAACTGGAATGATGGAAGAATGGAATGCTGGAATGGTGGAACAGCGGAATACTGGAATAATGGAATGCTGGAATATTGGGTAAGAAAGAAAGGAAGTCTATTCCAACTGCTTTTCCCGTTTATTCCCATTATTCCAATATTCCAGTATTCCATTATTCCAACATTATTCCTTCTGGTTGAAAGCTTCCTTTACCTTCTCTCTCAGTTCCGCCAAGGCCAGGAAGTCGTAGGCGGTCATGGCCAGGAACTTGGCGGCCTTCAGCAGGGCGTCCTTTCCCCGGGGGCTCATCGTGGCTTCGGCAAAGATTTTAGAGTGCCCGGGAACTTCGGGGTCCACGATGGCCGCGGAAGGATGAATCGCCGGCAGGTAGAAGCTGAGGTTCCCGATGTCCGAGGAACCCCGGCGGCCGTCATCTTGGTCCACGGAAATCCCCAGGGCTTCCATGTTTGCCCGGGCGGCCTCTTCCAGGGGTGGATTTCTCTTGATCGGGTCGAAAGTCGGCTGGCCCACTTCGATCTTGTGTCCGGCGCCGGTGGCCACGGCGGCGGCTTCAATACACTTTTCAACCTTCTTATAAACCTCGTCCCGGTATTTGCGGCTGGCGGCGCGCACGTAAAATAGCCCGGCGGTATATTGGGGAATGATATTGGGGGCATCGCCCCCGTGAGTAATGATTCCGTGAATCCGGGCATCCGGCCGGATTTGCTGCCGCAGCATGCTGATATTGTTGTATGCCGCCACCATGGCGTCCAGGGCATTGACCCCCCGGTCGGGGGAAACGGAAGCATGGGCCGCCTGCCCGAAGAATTCCACCTTGAACTTGACCCTGCCGAACATCTCCTCCCCCGGCCGGTTGAGCCGGCTGGGATGGCACATCATGGCCGCGTCCATCTCCGAAAAAACCCCGGCCTCAGCCAGAAGGATCTTGCCCCCTCCCCCCTCTTCCGCCGGGGTTCCGACCAGCGCGAGGGTCCCCTGGACTTCCCCCAGGTTCCGGCCGAGGGCCAGGGCCGCGCCCACGCTCGCCGCGGCAATCAGGTTATGGCCGCACCCATGGCCCACGCCCGGCAGGGCGTCATATTCCGCCAGGAAAGCCACGCAGGGACGGCCTTTGGGCCGGATGGCGGGGCGGGCCAGGAAGGCCGTCTGGACGCCCCCCGTGCCTCTCTCCGACTTGAACCCGCGCTCCTCCATGAACCGGCTTAAAAATTCGCAGGCCTTGAATTCCTGGTAGCCGATTTCCGGGTTGTTGTACAGATACTCGCTGACCTTGAATAAATCACCGGCCAGCGCATCGACCTCCGCGCCTATACGTGATTTTACAGGGTCCATTTCTCGCTCTGGGGACGAAGAATTCCCGCGATAATGAAGTGGAAAATCGGGGGCAAATAAATTTCAGTATATTCGAGAGAGGTGGGAAGTCAAGGGTTTTGTCGGCTTTGCCCATCCACAGTTTTTTGTGCTCGTTGGGGTTCAGGCTGGAGGAATTCGGATCATCAGGCTCGGCGGGATCATCGTTTTCTAATCCCCTTCCTGCCTATCCTCCGCAAAGAGAGGCCTGCGGGGAAATAGCTCCAGAGGCAAGACGGGGCAAACCATCTCCCCTTGCAAATCTCCCCGGGACAGGCCCGACCCAATGAAAGAATAACCGCCTTAGGATGATGATCCGAATTCCTCCAGCCTGAACCCCATGGGCTACCCCCTCTCTCTTCCGGGTTTTTCTCGGCCATGGGTTCTTTCCGCAAAAACTGGGGGTGGGCAAGTCGTGGGGCGTTCTTGACTTGGCCCCGAAACTTTCATATGATTTAAGAAAACCTGGGGATTAGCTTCGCTTTTCAGTTTCATTCATCTCCTGCCGGGAAGTTGGGTCAAGGTTCATTGGGAGCCATCTTCCCCTCCGATCCGGAATCAGTACGAGGCGATCATCATCAAGGGTATCTTCTAATGTACCTCGACTTCTATGGCTTCCGGGAAAAGCCCTTCAGCCTGACGCCCAACCCCCGCTTCGTTTTCTTGAGCAAGAACCACCGGGAGGCCTTTGCCCATCTCCTGTACGGCATAAACAACCGCGCGGGGTTCATCGCCCTTACCGGAGAGGTGGGTTCGGGGAAAACCACGCTTCTCCGCGCCTTGCTCAACCAACTCGACGCGGACCATCACCGCACGGCCCTGATCTTCAACCCCAGTCCATCGCCCCGCAGGCTCCTTTGGCACATAAACCGGGAATTCGGGATTTCAACCTCCACGACTCCCGGTTCGGGACCCCTGGAGGCTCTCAACCAGTTTCTCCTCCGGGAGAGCGCCGGTGGCCGCACCGTGGTCCTGGTCATCGACGAGGCGCAAAACCTGAAAACCCAGGCCCTGGAGCAGGTCCGTCTCATTTCGAACTTGGAGACCGACAGGGAAAAGCTGATTCAAATCATCCTGGCGGGACAGCCCGAATTCGGGCAGATGCTGGAGAAGAAAGAGCTGCGGCAGCTCAGCCAGAGGATCACCGTGCGCAACCATCTGCAGCCCATGGACTTCCAGGATACGGTGGAATACATCAACCACCGCCTCGAGGTGGCTGGGGGAAAGGGCAAAGTTCATTTCACCCCCGGGGCCATGAAGAGAATCTACCGCTATTCCCGGGGGCTCCCGCGGCTCATCAACGCGGCCTGCGACCGCGTCCTCCTGGCCGGGTACACGAAAGACACGACCCGGATCACCTACCGGATTGCGGCCGCGGGGATTCGAGACCTGAAAAAAGGAAGATCCTTCGGGCCCTCCAAAACCCGCCTGGTTCTGATTCCCGCCCTCGCCCTGCTGGGGCTGATCCTGGCGACGGTCCTTTACATGGCGGGGCATGATTGGAAGGGTTCCCTGAACCCTTCGGAGCCGGTGGGGGCCGCGGAGCAGCAGGTAAAAAAATACCCCATCACGCCCCAGGTGGACCTCTCCCGGGCGATGGCTGCCGAGCTCGGAAACATGACCGAATCGGAAAGCGCCCGCAGGGCCTTCAATGCCCTGGCCGGCTCCTGGAAGGTTCAACCCGTTCCGGAATATCCCCCCTGGGATCCGGGCAAGGGAATGGAACGGGCGGCTCTCGACCGGAAGCTCCTTTTGTACCGGTTTTCCGGAAACCTGGGCGCCCTGCTTCGAATGGATTCTCCGGCAGCCCTCGAAATGACCCTCCCGGGCGTACCGGGGAAGCGCTTCATCTCCCTGGTAGGCAGAGAGATTGGAAAGCTTCTGGTCGATCCCCCCATCGCCGGGAAGAAGATCCTGGCCTTCGACGAGCTGGAAAAGCACTGGTCCGGCCAGGCTTTCCTTCTCTGGAAAGATCCCCTGAACCTTGTACCGAAAATATCGCCGACGGCGAAAGGAGACCCCGTCAAACAGCTCCAGGGTCTTCTCCAGGAGGTGGGGGTCTATAACCATCCATGGACCGGCGTGTATGACCGCGATACCCGTTCAGCCGTGAGGCAGTTTCAATCATCCAAGGGGGTCGAAGAGGACGGGATCGCGGGAGGGCAAACGCTGATGCTCTTGTACCGCTCCATCGACCGCTTCGAATCACCGCGACTCTCAGCGGGGAAAAAATGAGCCTCATCCTCGATGCCCTGAAAAAACTGGACCGCGAAAAGGTATCCCGCCGGAAGGGCATGCCCGATCTTGCCGCCGAGGTTCTCCGGCCCGACCCGGCCCAGTCCCGCAAGAGAACCCCCATGTACATTCTCGCTGTCTCTTTGACGGCCCTGGCCACGGCCGGTATTACCTATGCGATAATCGTAAAGCCCGGGTTTCTATCGAAATTGTCACCCCCCTCAGCCGGGATTCCCCCCGCGCCCGGTCAGCAGGTCGCGTCCGCCTCTCCGGAGACCGGCACCTGGGGAAAACCATCCGGCCCCGTTCCGGTCATTCCGCCTGCGCCCGGTCAGAAGGATGCGCCCATTCCTCCCGGGCTCGATTCTCCAGCCAAATCATCGCTTCCGGCGCCCACCAGTCCTCCGGCCTCCCGCACGAAGAGGGAAGCTGCCCCCGTAAAGTCTGGTGCCCCGTCAAAACCATCCCCCCCTGCCCCGGTCAGCCCTCCCGCGCCCGGGCAGCAAGTTGCGGCCCTGTCTCCCAAGCCCAGTCCGCCGGCAAAGCCATCGCCCGGCAAACCGGCGAGCCCGTCGGCATCTGTTCAGAAAGTTTCTCCTGCTCCTCCGGAGTCCGGCGTTCTAACCAAACCATCCTCTCCCGCCCCGGCGAGCTCCCCTGAACCCGGGCAGCAGGTCGCTCCTTCTCCCCCTTCCCGTGAACCGACCCGCGGCCTTCAGAGCGGAGCCAAGCCGGGGGCATCGAAAGTCCCGGCCAAGACCGACAGCAAGCCCCCCGCACTCTCCCCCGGTGACAAAGAGGAGGCCCCCAAGGGGACCTCCCGGGAAGCAAAAGTTCCTCCGGGAACTGCCCCGAAACCCGGAGAACAGGTCTCCGGCAGTTCCGCCGCGAACCCACCTCCGTTGAAAATTTCGGGGATCGTCTGGAATGAAGAGCCCCCCAAGCGACGCGCGGTGATCAACGGGTCCTTCACCACCGAGGGCTCCCTAATCGAAGGCGTGAAGGTCGTGGAGATCTTCCCCACCAAGGTCCGCTTCCTGCACCAGGGCCGGTATTTTGAAATATCCATCTTTTAGCCGCATCCTTTCCCCCTCTCGTCACCCATTCACTGGCACGCCTGAGTCCATCGGGGGGATGAACCCGCCGGGGATCGATAACGGCCAAAGGGTATATGGCGATCAGTCTCCGGGAATGAAGGAAGGATGGTTCAGGATAATTACCCCTGTATTTTTTTCAGCAGCCAGGCCATCCTCTGCCCGAGGGTTTTCGCGAGCTGCATCCCCTCTTCATCTTTTTCCACTTCTCCCTTCTCCCGGCCCACTCCGATCACCCGCCCGACGATGACCATCTCTCCGGCGAGAAAAAAATGGTTGATCGTGTCGAGAGTGTGAACCGCGCCCGATCGGCGCACGGCTGCCACCGCGGCGCCGACCTTCTTCTTGAACATCCTGCCGTTGGCCCTGGCCACATATCCGGTGCGGTCGATGAGCGCCTTCATTTCGGGCGTGACGTCATTGAAATAGACGGGCGACCCCAGGATGATCCCATCCGCCCCGAGCATTTTCTCGATGTACTCGTTGGCTGCATCATTTTTTACGGCGCAGCGCTGGTCCTTGTTTTCAATACACTTGTAACAGGCGATGCAGCCCCGGATCTCTTTCTCCGAAAGCTGCACCAGTTCGGTGGCGATGCCCTGTTTTTCAAGTTCCTTGAAAACCTGTTGGATGAGAATGGATGTGTTCCCGTCCTTCCTGGGGCTTCCGTTAAAACCGATAACCTTCATGGGCCTCTCCTCCTCTTCGTTTTCTTCGCCCAATTCCTGGGGTTCATAAAAGATAATCTACTTTATCAGAATGTCAACCCAGGCATTGTGCTTGCCTCCCTTCACTTTTGAGATGCCTATTCTTGTGGCCCGGGGACAAGGCCGTGGTTGGAAGGCAGGATCGGCGGGTGGCGAAGATCCGATGAAAGATCGCCTTCCCTCCGCAGAGAGAGGCGGGAGAGGCAGGGCCATCTGCGCACCCCAGGGCCGTTTCCGCCCGGGCCGATGAAAGAATCCGTGCCTCATCCTGCCGAGAACCACGGACTTGCCCCCGGGCCGGGCACGGCCTCTAAGCTATGGACATTGATCTGCTTTCTGGAAAGTGAAGGTGGGCAAGAGGCATTGTGAATGGGGGAAGATCTCTTGAATTGATAGGCGCAATTCGCCAGGTAGATTCCATATTTTGCTTTTAAATCGATTTGCGGCTGCGTATCATGGCGGGGTAGAATGCATCGGCATTTGGGGTTTTATCGCTTTGGCCAAGTATTTCTTCTAATAAATTAGAATTATTGTCAAAACAAGAGATCTGACCCCCATGACCCTGAACGGGGGGAGGCAAAAAATAGAGAAAGGATGGGTGTGCCATGAGAGGGCGAAGCAAAGATCATCCTGCCGCCTTGAGCTATTCAGGCATGCGAAATGCCGTTGCCAGCGGCGATATCCTGCTCTATGAGGGAGAAACGTTTTTCTCCCGGGTAATCAAAAAGGTGACCCGTTCCCGTTTTTCCCATGCCGGCATTGCGGTGTGGTGGAACGAGCGGCTGATGGTGATGGAAGCGGTCGGCCGGGGGGTTGTGGTGACTCCCCTTTCGGCCAGCGTCGGACATTATAACGGCCATGTGCACTGGTATACCAGCAAGCGCCTGCTTAGCGAAGAGGAGCGGAAGCGGATGATCATTTTTGCCCAGGAGGAGTTAGGCAAGGAGTACGCCCTCTTAAAAGCGATCTGGGTGGGAATCAAGCTGCTCTTCAACTGGAAACCGGAGAAACGGGATAAACTGAAGCGGGAACAAAAACTTTTCTGCTCCGCCTATGTGGCGCAGATTTACAATTCCATCGGTGTGGATCTCAAGCCCGGCCTCAGCGACAGCTCTGTCGTGCCGGAAGACATCGCCACTTCCCCGGAGCTCTTGCACCGGGGGGTTCTGAAAAGCCTGGCTCTGAAACGGTAGCAATATGCCCCGGGGATCTGCGGTTCGCGCTCTGCAGAGGCCGGGCCTTGATTCGGGCATGGCCTGATGATTCTCTTGAAGCCCGCGGCATGGCTGTGGGAGAGCAGGGCAAAGGGCATCCTGGGATGGGAAGCCACGAATCCCGGGATGCCTTTTTTTTAAAAGGATTTCCAAAGATATCCGATAAGAAAAATAAGGGGTTGTTGCAAAATAACGTTTAGGTGACGAATATTGTCAACTAACCTCAGCCAATTCCCAATATATTTCAAAAATGCTTAAAACTAATAGGGAATTTTTAGTTAGGACATGGCATGGCGTTTGCCAAGGCATTTTCAGTTAGGAAGAAGAGAAGGAACCGGTTCTTAATGACCATGGAACACCCTCGAAAAATGAATTATTCATTCCATCGCGATTGGAGGGGGAAACCGATGTTTAAAATCATCACTGAAGACGCTGACTCTCAAATAGCTAATTTCTTTGATTGGGTCGCTGTCTATGCAGGGATGGCCCCGGCCAGATAGCAAGACCAGGATGAGGAATATATTCACTCTGTTCATTCAAAATATTATTAACCTGAGGAGGGTGGCATGTTAGGTGAGACAAGACAAAGAAAACGAATCAGAAAATATTTAAGGAAGCTTACAACCGAACGATCTGCTTCCTTCCGCGTATTTTATTTTCTAATGCTCTTTTTCCTTACTCTTTTTGCCTACCAGGCCGCGGCGGAGGACTTGTCCGTCCGGACCATTGACCATGGGAAACTTTCCCAGGGGTCCATCGGGCAACCTTCGGCGGTCAGTGGAACGCAAAAAGGCTCTGCCTCCTATTCCTTTCCGATGCCTCTACCGAAGTTCTTTATCGATTTCCCTTTGACGTTATCCTACGACAGCGGCGGCGCCAATGCCCCAGGCGGAGAGTTTGGGGCCGGCTGGAGCCTCTCCTTACCGGAGGTAAGGCGAGACATCGCCAATGGCTTGCTTTTCTTCAACGGGCAACTGCTAATCTATACGGGCATGAATGGCGATTACCAAGAATATCACACCGTCGTCGAAAATCATCAACGGATTTTCTTTAACACCCGGGATGGGCGATGGGAAATTACTTCCCCCGACGGTACCAAAATGATTTTGGCCGCCACGGCTACCTATTCGGCAAACCGATATATCGAGAGATGGCGCATTAGTTCGATCCGGCTTCCCCTCGGCCACGAGATTCAGTTCAAGTATGGGTCCGATTATACCTCCACCTCTGGATATTGTTACCCTTATCTTGCGGAGATTTCCTACCTTCCCCTGGGAAAAGATCCCTATCCCGTGGCTACCTTTGCCGAACCCGTGCCCAAAGACAGCAATGAGCTGGCCTATCTGAACACCCATCTAGTTCCGATCACTCATCGGATTGAGGGTGTGACCGTGAAGCGCGGAGATACACGTCGATCCAAATATGAGTTTCAGTACCGGCAGAGCCAGGCCTCGAACCGTTCTCAGCTTTGGAAAATCAAGGAATTTGGTACGGATGATGCTGTTTCCCGGGACACTGTTTTTGAATACGGAGCGTCGATGGCGGCGGGCCTCGGAGAACCCTTGGCAAGAAACTACATTTATGGCAATACTCGGATTGCCTTTCATCACACGGGTGACTTTAATCTCAATGGCACCCAGGATTATCTCGCCCTGGAAAGTGTCGGAAATGTCAAGTTGGTCGATGGAGCCAAGGCCTGCCCGGGGGTAACTCCCTGCAGCGTTCCCTACGAAAACTGGCTTACCGTGGGGGGGTATTGGGACGGCAAGAATGGGCTGGCCCGTGTCGGGGACATCAATGGAGACGGGCTTTTGGATTTCATGCTGATTACCAGCGCAAAATATTCCATGGGCGAACCTTGGATTAGCCGCATGAAAAAGATATTTTTTTGGCTTTCCAACGGGGAAAATTTCGTTGACCGCATGTATAATGCTTTTCCGAACCAGCCGGTAGATTGGTATATCAATGACGACGGCAGCGTATCCGATGACTTTTTCCTTATGGATCTCGATGGCGATGGAAGGGCCGATCTGGTATGGATCACGAGCCTGAGTAATCGAACTCACCAATGGGCTCGCAATAAACACCCGCAAGAACAATTTTTCGCGGTGAATGAATCGCCCTTTGAACCTTTTCAACCCATCCAGGGACTTCAGTGGGCTCGTGGGCATATGCACACGGGGGATTTCAACGGGGACGGCCTCGTCGACTTTTATGACGGCTATTCCAAAGTCATGTATCTGAATCAAAGAGGTAGTTTTATTAAAAGGAGCTGGGGCGATATTTCCGTGCCCTCGTCGGGGGTAGCCGTGGGGGATTTGAACCGGGATGGTTTGGATGATTTGGTTTTCATCGGGTCTAAATCTACGGGTCAAGGGTGCGAATATACCGTTAACGTGGCCAAATCGGGCGGTACGGGCTTCCATCCATTCGCTCCGCTGGGATCCAAAGTGGTAACCGATCGGCTTTTCACTTCCTGGTGTGGGACCCCCTTTAATCTCTCTTTGCAGGATGTCGATGGGGATGGCGATTTGGACTTTGTCATTACCTATCAGTCTTCAGGTATTATGCAGCTCATCATCCCCAATACTTCTGCCGATGGTCTGGTGAATCAGGATCTTCTGGAAAAAATCACCCTTCCCACAAAGGGTAACCTTTCTCTTGAATACG
>Ga0315285_10000537_pt1 | contig 39221 bp, 68 predicted proteins | sample YL17G09_36_MG_FD_203698 | JGI IMG/M metagenome (GOLD analysis project Ga0315285, IMG submission 203698) | Sediment microbial communities from Yellowstone Lake, YNP, Wyoming, USA - YL17G09_36 | ecosystem: Environmental > Aquatic > Freshwater > Lake > Sediment | place: USA: Wyoming | collected...
GCAAACAAGCCGGAATTCACTCCTCTGGAAGTCCCCGTGGTTACAAGGCGGGGTATACCACCGAACCGGGGTACACGGGGAGTTGGAACACGAATCCCTACGGTGGGATGCGTCACGATGATGGGGACGCTGGATCGTGTGCGTCACGGTTCTTTCCCCAGTTTGAGAACGAAGCGGATTTGTTGACCTGGCTCAAGAGGTTGATCGGGGCAGCGGTGTAGTAGACCTAGGTGGCCCGTGATCACTGGTACTTGCCTTGCCTTTGCGGGTATGCCGCTCCGACGGTCAACCTAGCCAAGAAGCATCGGGCGTTCTGCCTGGCCTGGCTGGCCAGGGACCAGGCAGCGATCAAGAGGGAACGAAGCCAGGCGTCGTTCAGGAAGAACGGGCATCAGGTTCACGTCCCCTGTGAGAGCTGTGGGGGCAGACCGGACCACCGGAAGGGGTGTCCCCGGATACCTCCTGTGGACCGGCCGGTCCCGGCCGGTATCTCGCCCGAGGTCTGGATGGTCATCCTACGGGTCTTGGAAAGAAAGATGCGGGGGAAGTATCAGGGTTGATCCCGAAGGCCCCTGGAGCGTACTCCCATCATGGACGACCAAGACGACTTCGAGCCTGAGTTCAACGAGGGTTCCGACCGGGACAACTTCGAGGACGAGCAGGTGTTCCAGGACCACCGGGGTGACGACGACTTCGAGGATGAGTCCTCGGAGGATGAGTCCTCGGAGGATGACGGCGAGGCTGCTGCCGAAGAGGCCCTCTGGGGCCGTGACAACGAGGGGATGGGCATGAACGAGCTGATTCACGAGGACCGCTACCTCGATTCTCTGTACGAGGACAGGTTCGACCTGGGCGACTGATGGCCCAGGTAGTTTTTCGACCCTCAGACTATTACTCCACCCGGGGCCTAGGGCTCCGGGTGGATGTTGACGAGCACTTCAACTGGGGCAGGGTCATGGCTGTTGTCCGATCCGGCTCCGGCTATGGTGACCGGGCCGAGGTTCCTGGACTTGAGAGACTGGTTCGAGAGGTAGCCTCTTGGACGGGTCTACAGGTCTGTCAGACGAACGGGACCGAGTGGACCCCTCGGTACTACCTGGTCACTCCGATGTCAGGGGTGCCTCTTTCCGAGGGTTCCCGGCTGACCCTGGTGGACCGGAAGGGTCTTCGGGCTACTGGCCGTGTGGAGCTGAACCACGGCTCTCTGGTTTTGGACACATCTCAAGGTTGATCCTCAGTACCCCCGGAACGTACCCACATCATGGACAGCATCATTTACAGCGTGGACGAGGAAGACGGGATCTTTTACGTGTTCGACCCTGAGGGCCGAGCCGTTGCCTCGTACTGTGACGAGGGTGAGGCTCAGGATCAGGCGGACAAGCTCTCCCAGGCCAAGTACGCCGATGAGGCCGCTTGTCGGGCTGACTACCTGTACGACCAGATGCGGGACCGCCAGTGCTTCGGGGAGATGTAATGGATCTCCAGAAGCTTGTGGGTGGTCCCCTCAAGGTCGAGAGGGTTATAGCCAATCGTCCCCGCCTGGGTCCCATCGGTTCCTACGTCACCACTCCAAGCTCGGCTCGGATGATGGAGCTACTCGGCGTGGGAGCTACGTCGAAGGCTGTTGCATTGTCCAAGTCCGAGCTGGAGGCAATCCGCAGGAGTATGACGTCTCCCCCGAGGAGTCCCCTTTCACTCAAGCGGGGACTGACCGGAACACCCTCCGTCATGCCGAGTGTGATGGTCTACGGATGTTGGCATGGATCTCTCGCTTCATGGACCAGGGTGATGACCCTGTCCGCACCCTGGTCCAAATCGCTGTCGAAGCCGGTTTGGACGTTTCGGCTGAAGACTTCGAGTGGGCTGACGGTTGATCTTCAGTATACAGGATCAAGCTCGAACAGGATTACTGGACAATGAACTCTGAAGTCGTCAAGAGCCACACGCTTCGAATCGAGAAGCAGGGGCGGCTGATGGCCCACGGTTTCACCGAGGATGACCGTAGCGAGGCGATCAAGGCCCTGTACGACCTCCAGACCATCGTCCAGACCATCGGTCATCTGGGGCCAATGCTGAAGCGGACGAAACCCGGTTCCAAGAGGCACCAGGACTACTACGACCGGCTGACCCGGCTGGAGAACGATGCGTCGGAGCTATCGTCCAAGGTAGCGATGTTCCTGAAACTGGTTCCCTTGGGTTGATCCTCAGTACCCCCGGAGCGTACTACTGACATGGAAAATCTCTCAAACATCAAGACGGGCGACAAGGTTTACTTCGGCCGGAGCCATGGGGAGCAGACCCTTGGCGAGGTTGTCAAGGTGAACCGGGTCAAGGTGAAGGTGAAGCAGTTGGATTCCCGTGGAACGTACAAGTCGTACCCGGTCGGTACGGTCTGGACGGTTCCGGTGAATCTGCTCACCAAGGCGGACGGGTCTCCGGCTCCGAGCGTGATGCCGGTCGAGGTTCAGAACCGGCTTCGTGAGAACCAGGATCGGGACTACGCCTTCATGCGGGGGTTCGTGCCTGGTCCTGGAAAGACCGAGCCGAGCCGTCCCGTGGCCAAGCGTCCCGAGGCGGACATCCTGGTCGAGATTCGTCGGATCTACAGCGGGCTCAGTCCCGAGAACCTCCACTGCGACGGGGAGATTTCCCGGTCGGCAGCGGCTCGTCGTGGGGCTGCCCTGAATCGTCGGCTCCGTGAGTGCTTCGTGGAGCTGGGTCGTCGGGTCTCCGAGGGTGAAGCGTTCGGCTACTGAACCGATCACACCGGGTGTGGGGCAAAATGCCCCACCTCTGCTCTACCATCATAGTGCCCAGCTCCGGCAAGATCCCGACAAGAAATGTTCAGCTACCCCCGAGTTCCTTGTAGCTACCTACATCGTAGGATTGCCCACCTTGGGAAAGTCATCCCGATGCTTCCGAGCCCGGTCAGAGAAGTCCTGGAAGCGGAGCTGGAGGTTCGGGTAGCTCACCTTGGGGAGTTCAAGGCTTGTTTCCCTGAACTGGCCAACTTGCTGATATGGTTGATCCTGAGTACTCCGGAAGGTAAGTTTAAGCACAATGACTACACTTTCTCTCCCAGCCCTCCGTGAGGTAGCCACCAAGGCTGGCTCCGTGAACGTCCCTCTGGCTTCGGCCTATGACCTCAGGTGGCACGACCCTTTCTGGCTAGCTGCCTGGCAGCGGTGGCAGGATGCACGTCACGGGTGGGACCGGAACTGGCCCTACGTGGATTTCAAGTTCCTCGGGTCGGTCTCGCCCTATAATCCGGACCCTACCCGAATTCCCGGACCAATCCACGCGGCTGCGGCCTTGGAATACGTCGAGGCTCGCAAGGCTTACTTGGCGATAACAGCACTCTACGATGGAGACACCGATGGCTGAGATGACTTTCAGTGCGTTCCTGGATGAAGCCCGGAAGCGGGACATCCTCAAGGAGTTCGAGACTTACTACATGGGTCAGCATGAGATTGACCCTGAGAGCTGGCCCATGGACCTCTTGCCACAGGAGTGGTGGGAGCAGTTCTCGACCTACCTGTACGGGAGATATCCGTGACCCAAACGTCCAAGCTGTCCAAGCTGACGGTGTACCCTTGATACGACCGTGGAGACCTTCACGAAAGAAGGTTGGGAGCGGTTCGGGACAATCGGTTTCGACAAATACCTGAGCTTTCTCCTGGATGGGACGGACGCTGGGGTTGACCTGGAAACGGTGTACCAGTGATCATGGAGAACAAGGCCAGCTTCTTTGCCCGACTGGAAACCAGGCTGGCACCATCGGACCTCGTGAGGGTTCGGGGAGCCTACTACCTGGCCAAGTTCGGGCATCGGGCTCAGGTGCGGAAGGAACTCGGGGAGGACGGGAATCCCCTTCGGTACTTCGAGCATGTCCGTCGGGTGGCCCTGGTCCTGATGGACGAGGCAAAGGTTTACGACCCTGACCTCATCTGCACGGCCTTGCTCCACGACACCCTGGAGGATACCGAGGACATTGATGCTCACATCATCGAGCAGTTCTTCGGAGCAAACGTGGCTCGAAGGGTTCGCCTCTTGACCAAGGCCAAGGATGACTACGTTGCTCGGCTCCAGTCGGCCGACCACGGGACCATCCTGGTGAAGATGTGCGACCGTTTGGACAACATCAGGTCCCTGGACGGGACGACCGAGGAGTTCAGGGCGCGTCAGCTCAAGGAGACCTGGGACAAGTACATGCCCGTCTTCAGCTTGGCGTCTGGGTCCGACACCCCCGCCAAGCCGGTCTTCATCAATCTCTTGACGGCCTTGGAGAAGGCGACGTGGCCGAGAATGCTCCCCGTGGGTTGATCCTCGACCTACTGAGCCGTATCCCTGCCATGTCCACCGAAAGCCTGAGGATGACCTGGGACCATGACCTCAGGAGGGTCCGTCACGAGCTGGTAGATGCGGCAGGCTGGGGGCCGGACAACGACGGGGACGAGTCCTGGGCCGTGACAGGGTGGGAAAGACTCCCTACGGCCCTCCAGGAGGCCCTAGCGCCCCTGATTCAGGTCAAGCTCGATGCGATGGCAGCGAGCATCAGGAACATCCGGCAAGGCAAGGGCCTTCGTTACGAGCCCGAGGATCTGTGAATGGCAGCCCGTAGAAGAAGCGCCAGGAGCAATGAGCCATCGGGCTACTACTTTGCGGTAGGACCTGGCAGGGAGGATGACGGGTGGGACTGCACGGTCTACATGACCGATGCTGTCTACTTCGACATGACTGGGAATCAGTCTGATTGGCACATCACGCCGGAACTCACCCGTGGTGGCATGTTATTGCCACCTGGCCTCACCGAAGGGGCTATGGGCGTGTTCACCTACGAGGGTCAGCCTGGAGAAGCTCAGGAGCGGCTTCTTGCCCGTGGGTTCCGGATGACCGCTGCCTTCACTTCGCTGGTGAGTGTCATAAACCTGGAACGGGAAGAGCTGGAACAGGAACAGGAATTGCTGGACGACCGTCTTTCTCCGATACCACCGGGCCGAGACAGAGTCCGTGGCAACCCGATATTCGTCCCAGCCGTCACTCAGATGGTTCGTGATCGGGTACCCCTGGGCCTGATCACGAACCTCACCCCCCTCACCCCCGAGGGAGCGGCCTTCACCGTCAGCGAGATTTTGGGGACGACCCCTACTAGGAGGCCCAGGAACCCCGAGAGAGTGCCTCGGGGTAGGAAAGAAGCCGTGGCCAAGAAGCCTCCTGGAAAGACTATCTGGGAGCGGCTGGACGAGGAGGACGACTGATGGGTGTAGCCTGGGTCAAGTCGGTGTAGAAGTCCCCTTCAAGGAGACCCTACATGATTCAAGGTCTGTTCATCGACGTTCCGAGCACCGAACTCAAGGCCATGCTGGAGGACCGGCGCAAGTATCACCAGGACAAGGTGTCCGCTTACACCCAGCAGCTTGAGGGACTGGAGAAGCTAGAGTCTGCTCTTGGAGAGGAAGCCCGGAGAATGGGCAAGACTTCGACGGCAACTCCGAAGGAGAACATGGAGCAGGCGATCCAAAAGCACGCCAACCAGGTCATCTACTACAAGTTCATGGCCGAGCACGTGGTCATGAGCGAGGTGTACCGTCTCGGGGATCAGGAATTGCTTCGGCTCGGGGTCCAGAGCGAGCGGCACTACTGACAGCCTGCTAGGTGATCAGACTGGTTCTGGCCACCTAGGTCACTTGACCGTTGTGCCTTGCCGGGGCATCGTGCAGGAGAACCATTTCCAGTCCCCACCCTTGGCCGAACAGTTCTTGTTCTGGGCGTGGGCAACGGCAGCCCCAACGCAGAGCAGGACCGTCAGGACCCCAATGCCGTAAACCTGGAGAGCCTTTTTCTTGTCACCTGGGGTCATACCTAGCCCAGGTGACAAGAGGACTAGCCAGCGTTAGGCTGTGCTCTTGGATCGGCTGTTGTGGCGTCCAGGATGGCCCTGAAGAAGGGTACGAGCTGGATTGCGACCTCCGGCCGGTACCCTACCTCAGGCGTCTGTAAGACGCTCTTGAGCAGCTCGTAGTCATCCTCATCTAGCTGGACAACCTCGCCAATGAGGGCGGCTCGGATCTCGGCCCCCGAGAGGACATTGGCGGCTGTCCTCCCGAACCTGGCGTCTTGTAAGAGGGTCCCACAGATGAAGTCCTTGAACGTGCTGATCCAGGGGACACTACTACCGGCCTGACCTAAGAACAGTTGTTCCCCTGTTCTCAAGTCGGTGATGTGGATGTCCTTGGGAACCTTGATGAACCGCTTCATGGGGGGTAGACCTACACCAGTTGGTCAGGGGAGGTCAAGGGTTCAGGGTGCTGGATTCTTCGAGAAGTAATCTACCTCCATGTGCGTAAAGGTGGCCGTAAAAGAACCTGCTACGTTCGCGGTGCCAGCGAGTAGTCCGATACGAGGCTGCGTTGGCTTGAACATCAGAGGGTTGGCCATATCTTGACACTCAGACCACCTGAGCGTCGAGAGTGTAAGTGACCCGCCATAAGTGCCAGACCAGAACTCCACGCTTTTGGGACCTTCCCAGACGAGGCCCAGTACGTCGTCCGTGCTGGTAGAGGTTGATCTGGTAGTGCTCACTGCGGTTACGCTGGACACTGTGATCACCTGGTTAGAGACACCCCCTGAGAACCCCTTAAAGTAGTTCACGTTCTGATTCGTTGGGGCTGACGAGTCTTCGATGATCAGTCGTGCGCCCTCAGTGTTGGCGTCACAGTTCGTTAGAAGCACTCGTGTTCGCACTCGCACGATGTGCCTTTGCACTGAATAGCCAGAGATCAAGGTCTGGAATGGCAATGTGAGGATCGGAGTCGTGCGAGTAGAACCTCCATAGTTGCTGTTGTTCGTGTTGCAAACTATGACAATTCCGGTACCGTTCGTGACGTTAGATGAAGTAGCGTTCGCGTCATTCTCCCAAGTCCACACCTTACCGTCGATGGTTTTGGTTCCGTTCCCTCCAGTCTTGAGGTTCTGCGAACCGAGCGACGTAAAGTCCACGCTGTAAGCACTGGTCCAAGCTAAGGTTGAGGCACCACTGATAATAGTGCTGCCTGACCGCTTGAGGTATTCACCATCGGTCACCCCCGCCATAGTGAGGTTGGTGGGGCCAGTGGTCTCTCGGAGACCATTGGCGATACCAGCAGCGGCCTGCGTAGGGTCTGATCCGTATGTCGCGTATTTGTTTGCCATCGTTTCCTACTTGTTCTTGACGGCTTCCAGAACGGCTTGCCAGTCGATGTTGGTCGCAGCCACACCAGTGACTTGCACCAGGATGTCGGTGCCACTGACTGCGAGGGTGGCATCCCACGAGGCTGTGTCCTCGTTCTGGGCGATCATCAGGGTACTGCCTACCTGGGTAATCGTTCCGCCAGTTCTCCGGAAGGTGCCCGTGAAGTAGTAACCCGCCGCTTCCGTGAAGTTGTCCTTCAGGCCCGTCACTTTCACCAGCACTTGGACAGCACGGTCATTGACGCTCAAACCCGAGTACGTGATGATCGTGGTGGCGGTGGCGTTGGTGGTCTGGACCGTGGCCCGCTGCAAGGCACCGTTGAGGCCGACCATAGACCTGAGATTAACGGCATCCTGATCAGAGGTTTGATCCCCAACAATGGTGATCCTCCCACCCGCAACACTGACCACACCAGCGGTACCGGATCCGGTCTTGGCTCCGGGAGTAAGGGTGATGGTTCCCCCGTTCCCGTTTGTGCTGGTAGCAGCTCCAGCGGTGATGCCTATAGCTCCACCGTTGCCTGTTAGACCTGCTCCGCTGGTCCCTGCCTGGATCGTGATGTCCGGCCCGCTACTGGTCCCGGCTGAGTTGCCTGACTGGATCTGGATTGTCCCCGCTGCGTTGTTGGTCGCGGGGGCATCTGGAGTGGTGACAACGATATTACCTGTAGCACCGTTCGTGGAGGCCCCTGTGGTGAGGGCGATGTCCCCACCTTTACCTGAGGTTGCGCCACCGGCTCCACCCGTGAGGGTGGAGCTGCCTCCAACACCCGTAGCTCCAGCACCGCCTCCGGTAACCTGTGCATCTCCACCGGCTCCTGTGCCAGCGCCAGCACCACCCCGAACCCTACTGACACCTCCTGCCCCGTTCATAGCTAGTGATGCCCCGCCTCGGATCTCAGCTACGGCTCCATCACCTGTGGATCCTGTGCCAGAAGCACCTGCTTTGACTAAGAGTAATCCTCCGGTTGAGGTGCCAGAACCAGCACCCGCCGAGATGTTAACAGCACCACCTAGGCCGCTGGTGCTGAGTGCTGCCCCAGCGGTGACAGTGATCCCTCCACCATCACCAGTAGCTCCTGCTCCAGAAGCACCCGCCGTGATGGTGACTTGCCCAGCGGTACCTGTGCCGGTAGCGACACCAGCCGTGACAGAGACGCTGCCACCTGTGTTGTTGCCACCGACTGCGGCAGCACCCGTGAGGGTGATAGCTCCACCATTGCCACTGACGGGCACACCTCCTAGTACAGATACGCCACCGCCATTGCCCGATGTGGACCCGCCCGGGCCACCCTTGATGGTGGTGACTCCACCAACCCCGGTCGAACCCCCAGTTCCGGAAGTGATGTTGACGACCCCACCAGTGGTTCCCCCTGTGCCGCTGGAGCCAGCGGTCATCGAGATATTGCCGGGTGTACCAGTGGAGACAGAATCCCCAGCGTGGAGAGTAAGATCCCCTCCGGCTGCTGTGCCTCCCTGACCCGCACTGCCTTGAATAGTGACAGCTCCACCCGCTCCAGCAGTCGGGGTTCCTCCTTGAACAGTGACCGCTCCAGCCGTTCCGGATGGGGTTCCACCGCCTGAGATCGTAATGGCCCCACCGTTGCCTGAGGTCCCGCCTGCACCACCCGTTAAGGTGACTAGACCACCTGCGAATGTAGCGGCCCCTGCTCCACCTTGGATTGCCGCAGCACCACCGACAGCACCCACACCGGCTGCACCCAGTAGCTTGTCGCCTGAGGTCAGGATGATGTTGTGTGCGCTTGTGGTGTTTCCAACACCGAGGACTGCTGAGAGAGAGGAGGCACCAGCACTGCCCAATGCGAAATCAGTCCCAGCGGAGTCTGTGAAGAAGAGTGTCGTGGGTCCTGTGTTCTTGACCCAGATCGCTCCCTTGCTTGCACCGGGGGCAGCGGGAACGGCAGCGACTTGGTCGAACTGAATCTCGGATCCAAGCCCAGTGATTTGAACGGTACCTAGAGTACCCGCACCATTCTTGTTGCCTGGATGGAGAACAACATTTCCACCCGAACGAGCATTGGAGGTATCAACACCATCTCCGGCAGTGAGGTTGATGGAACCACCATCCCCGTCAGTTGTAGTACCAACTGTGAGGTTGATAGCTCCACTAGGCTGTCCACCAGCTCCGGAACCACCGTTACCAGAAGTGAGAGTGATCGAGCCAGCCGTGGAGGTTGTGCCACCGTTGCCAGCCTTGACGGTGACGTTACCGGCGGACCCCGCGGAGACACCGTTTCCGGCTGTGATCGCTACAGTACCGCCTGCGCCTGCACCTGTGGCATTCCCGGCTGTGAAGGTTAAGCCACCACCATCTTTGTTCGAGCCAACGCCATTCTTGGCGAGGAGCGAGATGGCTCCACCGTTACCAGCAACCGGAGTTCCTCCATTGAGGGTGACATTGCCAGCATCCCCTGTTGAGGTACCGCCAGCACCGGCTGTGATGTTGACGTCGGCAGCAAATCCAGTAGCCCCACCTCGGCCAGCAGTGATGTCAACGTTAGGGGCTGTTCCTGAGCCAGAGGCGTTGCCCCCTGTAATGGTGACCCCACCACCGGAGTTGTTGCCCCCTACGGCATTGGCCCCTAAGAGGGATACCGCTCCCCCCGCTCCAGATATGGGTGCTCCACCTTGAACGATAATAGCCCCACCGTCCCCGGAGGCCGACCCACCAGCTCCACCTGAGATTGTAGTTAAGCCACCGACCCCTGTAGTTCCACCCACTCCTCCTGTGAGGTTGACTGCTCCTCCTGTCCCAGAGGTATTCCCGTTACCCGCAGTGATGCTGAGGGCAACTCCCGGATTCGTCGCAACTTGTCCGGCAGCCGTCTTCAGGATGTTGCCCGAAGATAAGATGACATCGGTACCTGTAGTGTAGGCATCCGTGCCAGTCGTGTTCCCAGAAGTCAGGACAGACGCAAGTGTCCCACCCCCACCACCGGATAAGACGTCGAAGTCAGTTCCGGCGCTGTCTGTGAAGAACAACTTTGTGGGAGCAGTGTTCTTGACCCAGACTGTCCCCTTGCTTGCACCCGAGAACGGAGTGCTGGCTTGCTCATCTAAGACGAGGCCAGTGGGGTCAATTAGGCCATCGACAGTGAGCTTACCAACGACGTGGACTTCGCCAACAGTACCGGATCCTGTCTTGGCTCCGGGGGTCAGAACGATGTCCCCGCCGTCCCCGTCGGTGCTGGTTGCACTCCCGCCAGTGATGTTTACAGGTCCACCGTTGCCAGTAAGACCAGTTCCGGAATTCCCCGCTTTAACGTCTACCTTGGCACCCGTGCCTGTGCCAGCGGAATCTCCACACAAGAGAATAATATCACCCCCTTGGCGAATACCGCCACCAACAGCACCACCACTGAAAAGGCCGATTTGCCCACCATTACCCACTGCAAGAGAACCCCCAGCCGAAATGGTGACCGGACCCCCATTTCCATTGATTCCGCCGCCTGAGACCAACTGTAAAGTGCCACCATCGCCACCTGCTGCTGCACCTTGACCGGCTGCGATAAATGTAAGGCCGCCGTTACCAATTCCAGTTCCTTGGCCTCCCGTGAAGAATGAGTTCCCACCAGTTCCGTTAACTGCTCCGCCGTCGCCAGCACTCACTATAAGATCGACTCCAGGATCCCCAGGGTTCAGACCGTCCGCTGTACGGAGGCTGTTCCCAGCGGAGAGCCTGATGTCATTGCCTGCTGTGTAGGCGTCGATGCCCGTGGTGTTCCCGATGGCTAAGGTGGCATCCAGGCTGCCACCTCCACCTCCTCCAATCGCCATGATGGCCTGGTTTAAGAGACCGTCCGTGAGACCATCACCGGCCCAGCCAAGCTCGGTCCCGTTGATGTTCATCTCGTTCGGCTTGGCACCCGGGTCGCCAGAAGCGAGAGTGGGGAGCTTGTCTGGATCCTTTTGGTACGGGGGGACGACCAGACCGTTGGCCCCTGGAACAACGAAGTTCCGGATGTCTACGTCGTAGTTGGTCCCCGTGCGATTGATGACCGCCCAGACTGTCAGGACGATTCGGTATGATCCCGGAACGTCAGGTGTGAACGTAGCAGCCGGGGTAGGGCTGTTATTGTTGAACGACAGAGTGGCGACCGGGACCGCACTCCCCGGAGGGGTGTAGACCAGGTCGATCTGCCAGGAGTTGACGTTCGTGTTGACGTTGTTGGCAATACTGACCAGTGGTCCTGGTGCGGTACCGACAAAAACCTGGCCAGGAATCCCGGCCACTCCCTGGGTGAACTTGATGAGTGCTACGACGGATGACATGGTCTCTCATAGAGAGACCATAAAAAGAACGGGCCTTAGCCGCTTAGCTGGTTTCTTTCGCCCTGGAAGGGGTCAACAACCTTGGAAAATCCAGCGTCCGTCCACGAGGTTCGGTCGGATGTTCTCGGGGAATTCGACCCAATCCATGCCCTTGGGTGTCAGGTGCCAGGAGCCCGTGTAGTTGTGCCCCTGGAAAGCCCTGGCCAGGGCCGTACCGTTGCAGATGACCTCGGCACCAGGATTGGCTGGATGCCTCAGAGCCTTGGCCAAGGTCGTGTACGAACCAGCCACCTCGCTCGTCTCGGGGTTCTCGTAGACACACACGAATCGGAAGGTTGCCATAAAAGCAGTACGTTCTAGAGATTCTAGGATCAACCTTGCCTCGGGGTTGATCCTCGCCAGGTGTAGAGCGTATCCGTCCCATGAGTGACCGTATCCGAACCTACGTGGGTCCCAAGGTCCAGGTGACCCCTGACGAGATCGACTTCTACGAGAAGTCTGGCCTCTGGGCCGCTGAGGAGAAGCGGGATGGGGCCTGGGCCGAAATCAAGATCGGGGAGGACGGGAAGATCCGTTCCCTCACGAGCAGGGTCGGGAAAGCCTTCGGAGGAGACGCTACGGCGGGCCTGGTTGGCCTTCAGACGCATCTTCCGAACTCCATCCTGGTCGGGGAGCTTGAGACAGCCTCGGAGGCCGCTACGGACCGCTACCGTGCCCTGGGGTACCGTCGGGTCCACATCTTCGATGCCCCGGTCATTGCCGGGATGGCCATCACCGAGAAAGACTACGAAACCCGTCGTGGGGTCGTGGAGCAGTTCGTCCCAAGCTCAAACCCTGAGATGGCCAAGCGGGTGCTTGTGGTCAAGCGGGTGACGAAGGGCTTCGGGAGCTTCTACCGTGACGTCATGGCCGATGGGGGTGAGGGCCTGGTCTTCAAGAAGAAGGATTCGGTCTACCGCTCATACTCCAGCGATGGCAAGGTAGACGCATGGGTCAGATGCAAACCCGTGAATACTGTGGACTATATCGTCATGGCCGTGGGCAAGTCTGCCAGTGGAGCCTCAGACAATCTCAAGGTCGGGCTCTACATCAACGGTGTACTGACGGAGTGCTGCACGATCAAGAACACCCCAGTAAAGCTGAACCTCCATGCCTTGGTGGGCAAGGTCATCGAGTGCAAGGGTGCCGAGCTTCTCAAGAGCGGGGCTCTCAGGCACGGACATTATCACCGTACAAGGGACGATAAACCGATGGAGGCTTGCAAGCTGTGAAAGTAGTCATTCTCAAAATCAACGCTGACGGTTCAAGGATCCCCCTCGCCTACTTCGAGGAGGGGGATCTGGAGTCTGCTCAAGCCCGCCTCACGAACTACGGTGACCCTGGCACAGTCGAGGCCAAGGAAGTCTCCGAAGAGGAGAGACGAGAGATGAAGAAGAACCGTGAACGCCGGGATACCTGGCTCAAAGAGGGCCGCTGACCCTAGCTAGTCTACTTCCGCCTCAGGGTCCAACTGAGAGGCATAGCAGAGCCTTCTCTGTCGGAAACTCCATACCTTGAATGAACCGGGCTGCTACTCGTAAGGCCAGCTTGGACGCCATGCCAGGGCATGTCTACAAATGGTGTATCACTAGGTCATGCCCGACGAAGAGAACCTGTCCGCCGACTGGAAAGAACTTCGGCCGTATGTGAAGGACAAGTGCCTCTTTGACCTCCCAGTGCTACCGGAGCATCGGGACGAGGCTGCCAGCACGGATATCGTCCAGGAAGCCTACCTCGCTGAGCTGGGCGCTCTCAAGTCCCCAGCGGACCTGAAGCCGTTCGTTCAGAGGTGGAAGAATCTCTGGCTCCTGTGGAATCCACGGGAGAAGGACCGGGAGGTACTTCCCGAAGTCCAGTCATTGCTGTACTTGGACTTCGATGAGGAGGCTGTCTTCAAGTACCTCCAGATCAAGACTCAAGAGGAACCCCCACTGCCCTACGAGACGGATGTAAACGTCCGCATCATGGCTCACTTAGCTCTACCACTCGGGCTCCTGGATGCTTTTCAAGTGGCCAAGCACTACGGGGTGGGGACAGACCTCGCATTGGTACGCCTCTTCTTGGACCCCTTCCCCGAGCATGCTAACAAGCTCCGGCGGTAGTTCTTCTGCCACGCCTTCATGTGTAGGCCAGATGGGTCGTGGTGTAGAGTGTCCGGATGGATGAGTTTGACAAACGAGTTGCAATGCTGGCAGCCCTCGGGGCCGAGGTTACCTTCGTTGAAGAGTGGCGTCCTGAGGAACCCCCTCGGAGTCCGCACCCCCTCAAGCTGTTCCAGTCTGTGAAGCTCCCGCTGACCGGCCGGGAGTGGTGCGAACTCTACATGAGTGATGGGGCGTTCTACATGGGGGGTTGCTGTGGCACGATGAGCGCACTCCAAGATACCCTCTGTCACATGATCCGGAAGGACTCCGGGTGGTTCAGCATCGAGAAACTCTCCGAGATCGCTGAGACGATGATCCAGCACGACTGCGAGGGGGGGGAGGACGACGACGTTGAGGTGAGGTTCGCCAAGATCCCCAAGAGCAAGTCCCTGGGGGATCTTGTGGCCACCTTCAAAGCTGCACTTGAAGGCCGGAGCAAGGACCAGATGATCAATGCCTGGCAGATCATGGCCTTGGTCTGGCACATCACCAAGGACTTCTACGCACCCAAGGTTCCCGAGACTCTGGGCCATCTCCCTGAGCCGGAAAGGTCTATCCGCATCCTCTCTGACTCTTTCCAGAGGCTCTCCTGGGAGCACCTGTTTCAGGCCGTGGGGACTCCGGACACCACACCTCCGTCACAGACCAAGACCAACCGGGCCATGGCTCTCTACAAGATGCTCCCCGCCTGGAAGACCGTGGCCGAGAAGATGGGGGGACTGGACCTCGGGCCTGTCGAGGGCGTTGCCCTCATCGACAAGGAAGCCGGACCAGATGAGGTCTGCTCCAACGGCCGAGGGTACTGCATCTTCGAGACCCAAGCCGAAGTAGATGACCTCTTGAACCTCTGGCGTCAGCAGGACAAGGAGTACGAGGTCGAGAAACGGAAGCCCATCGACGAGCGCATTGGAGTCCGACGGGTCAGGGTGTCGGCCGAGAAGGGGATTGAGTTCCTTACTTAGACTTCTTCCACTTCTGCTTGTCCCACTTGATCCCCTTCGCGGGAGGAGTCTTGTCCGTCTTCTCCCGCTCCATGTACCAATACTTGCTGGGGTTCTTGGAAACTTCTTCCAGACCCTCTTGGAGGAGCTTAGCGAGATCCTTCTTGGTAGCCATTAGTCCTCCTTCCACGCTCTGCGGCCGATGGTTCCCCCGTCATAGACGTAGTCGGGGATGTCCTTCTTGTGGTCATCAATGTACTTGGAAGCGTACTCGTAAATGTCCTGGGCGTCCAGCTTCAGTGCCGACTCCGGCATGGAGTCACCGATGATGACCTCCACGGGATCTTTCCCAGCGGCCACATCTTCCTTGGATCGGTTCCGTCTCTCCCCGAAAATGAAATCGGCGTCATCCTTGTGCTTGTCGTGGAACTCACTGAAGTTCTTCGCTCCGATGGCGTAGCTGTCAGCAAAGAGCTGGGCATCCACCATGCGGCCGATCTTCAAGGCTCGGTCGATCACCCCCGGCCAGCTCACCTTAGGATCCGCAGCCACGAATACGAAGGTGGGCTTGATCCCCCGCTTCTTGCACTCTTGCATCACCCACTCGTTTTCCGTACCGTTCTGCTCGCCAGCGGCATCCCAGGTAGCGGCAACCGACTGCTTCAGCTCAGGCTTGGCGGCCAAGATTGAACCCTTGCCCGCTGCCACGCCCCCAGAAGTAACAAGCACCTTTCTCTCACCCTCAGGCATCTTGGCAATCTCGTCCAGGCGAGACAAGAAAGCCTTCTTGACGATAGCGTTCGCCGCCTGGTGAAGCACCGCATTGTACTTGCCTCGGAACTCAGCTCTCTCCGGATGTACCGGCTTTCCTCTCTCATCAGGGGCAAGGTCTGGACGAGTCCACTGGGGCATCAAACTCTTGCCTGCGTCCGTCTCGAAAACCCAGTTGTCAGCCTTAGCAATCGCGGAGAACTCCCTGGCTGACTCGGCGGTGTGGCCCTCCACGAGGTCGTTGATGAGGCTCTCGACGTGTTTCTCATCATCCCTGAGGTTCTTGAGCCTCGGCAGCTTCGGGGGTGGAAGAACCTCCTCCCCTGGGATACCCACCCGAGCTGCCTTGGAGGGTTCAGCCAGTGGCTTGGACTTGTACTGTGACTTGGGCTCTTCCTTGGTCTTGGCCTCGCCCTTGTCAGCCACCCAGTGCTTCGACTTGTCCGCTCGGGGGTGCTCACCAAGGTAGGTCTTCAGGGCCTCCGGAGTAGCAAACTCCATGGCCACCCGACGACGGGAGTACCGGGCTGCTACTCGTAAGGCCAGTCTCAGGCGGGGAGAGTTCATCCTACAGGGGATGCCCTAAAAGAGGATTCTTCAGCCGTCTCAGCTTGCCAGGCGCCCGTACCAAGTGGGTGCCAAGAGGGAGGTCCCGTCCTGGATGCCCGAGTGCATCACCTGGACCTTCTCCCCCTCCTGACGGTTGTTGTTCACGAAGGCAACCGCCTCCTCGACCGTGAAGAACTGTCCCGTGGTGCGGATGTAGAGGATCCCGTTCCGCATTGCCCCGATGGTCACGTCGTAGGCGTCCTTGGCCAGCGTCCAGCCCTTACCGGACCGCTTGAGGAAGCCCAGGGTGCCCTTGGCCCCCTCGAAGGACGGGGTGTCATCACAGGTCGCCCGACCGTCCCAGAGCATCACGGACTGGAACTCCTCGAAAGTACTCCCCGTGATCAGGGCCACATGGTGAGGCTTCTCCTTGTCGGCCCAGTAAGACTCAGCCTTACCTGCCAGCATGGCCGAGGCACGGTCCATGCGGCCCACGTAATCGTAGTAGGGCTTCGTGAGGAAGGCCAGGGCGTGGACCGTGAGGCCATGTACCCGGATGTTCTTGGCTCGGACGCTGTAGAGGTAGTTTCCCATGTCAGGGGTACGTTGGAGGGGGTCAGGGATCAACCCGCGAAACTGGCCGATGTCGTTTATCGATTTGTGGGACTTCACAGCACATGCGGTACATTGCTGTCCTGAACCGGTCCAAGAGGGTCACCAACGCGGATGTCCAGGTCATGACCCAAGCCTGCTACCAGCAGCTTGAGCGGCATGCCGCTGTGGCCTGGGGTCGGGTGCCCTGCCCGGTCATCTTCCATGCGGACCCCGCCACGGTCCCGGACAATGCTGAGCAGATCATTCTGTTCGACTCCCCTACCGAGGCTGGAGCCCTGGGGTATCACACCGAGACTCCGGATGGTCGAATCTACGGCAGGGTGTTCGTAAACCCCGTACTCAATGCCAAGGGCGGGACCGTCCTGGATGGAGCCATGAGCGTCAGCTCGGTTCTCTCACACGAAGTTCTTGAGCAGTTCATCGACCCAGACATCAACCTCTGGTACGAGGACGCCTACGGGAAGCTCTATGCGGGTGAGGTGGGTGACCCTGTAGAGGCTGACGTGTACGTGGTCATGGTCGGCAAGAAAGCCGTGGCCGTATCGAACTTCGTGTTCCCCGAGTGGTTTGATTCAGAGAACCGTCGGGGTGCCCGCTTTGACCAGATGGGCCGCCTCAAGAAGCCCTTCACTATGACGGCTGGGGGCTACATGGTGATCAAGGACAAGAGCGGCGACCATGAGGTCTACGCCAAGAGCTACCCCGAGCACAAGAAGGCTGGCAAGACCCACGTTGCTGCCCGGACAGCTCGCCGTAAGACCAAGAAGTCTGCCTAGACCTCTACGATCTTCTCCAGAGAGAAGTCCCTGGCATTCTCCTGACCGTATCCGAGCGGGTTGCAGACCACCCGCGTTTCGCCCACCAATGTATCTACTGACGTGTGGGTATGCCCGTGGAACCACAGGGCCGGTTCCTTCGCCTGGATCAATTCCTCCATGTCACAGAGGAAGAACGGGTTGAGCACAGAGCCCTTGTACTGGGGATGCACGGATGCCCTGGCGGGGAGGTAGTGTGTGATCACCACGTCTCCCTTCTCGACATTCTCCGTGAGGAACTCCACGGCCCGCTTGTTCTCCGAGTAGACCCATGACTCGAAGTTCTGGATCTGTGTGAAGTCATTCATCTCGTGCTTCGGGGCCAAGGGTGCTTCCTTGAACCACAGAGGCGTGCCGTGGAACTTGACCCCGTCGATGGTCACAGAGTTACAGTCAAGCCAGAAGAGGTTCCGGTTCTGCTGACAAGCATCCAATGTGTAGCCAAGCACCTTGGAGCGATTGCCCTTGTAGAACTCGTGGTTGCCATGCACGTACACGACTCGGCTGTACTTCTTGCAGAAGGCAGCCATGACCTCGGGGATCATCCAGCCTCCGCAGATGTCTCCCGCCAACACCAAGACCTCGGCCTTGGTACGCAGACGCCTCATGAACTCGGCACCGTGGTCACGGTGTAGTTCCAGATGGAGGTCTGAGAGAACAAGGATGTCCATTGCCGGATTCTACACCATTCGGCGTGAGAACTCAATCATCCTCAAGCCTTTCCCAGATAGTTCGAGCCTCCCAGGTGGCTCCTAACTTGTCCTTGGACCAGTCCTCTAACTTCTGTCTTTCGGCTGGAGTGAGCTTGTGGTCAGGGACCATCACCACCTGGGTTAACCGCTGCCCGGGGTTCACATCTTCGGGCCATTCGAAGTGAATCTCATACCCAAGATCCCGAGCAGCCATCTCCGTGAGCTTCTCGGAGAGGAACCTCATGACCTCAGGATGCACGGGCACCACTCAGGTTAGGGCCGAGGATCAGCCGGACAGTCTCCCGGAAGTCCGCAAAACTCCGAGCCTGCTTCGGGGCGTCACTGAAATGGACGATGGTGTAGTACGCCTTGAACGTCTCCATCGTGACCACATGGGTTACCGCACCGTCCGTGACCCCTAGCTGGGTCTGCTTCGGGTCTCGTACCTCCCTGAAGACGGCCCCAGGGCAGTAGTGGCGGTACACCCTCAGGCCGTCGTAGAACTCGTCCACGGTCGGATACACGATTTTCTCCGGCTGAGTAACCATTTGATTACCATCCTACACTAGCACCACCCATGCGCCTGAGCATTTTTGATTTCGACGGCACCCTGTTTGCCAGCCCTGAGCGGCCCCCCTGGTGGCCCTTCCAGGGCTTTTGGGGTCGGCCTGAGTCCCTGAACCCGCCCTACGTCCCGGAGCGTCCTGGGAACGACTGGTGGGCTCCCAAGGTGGTGGCAGCCGCCAAGCGAGCTATCTCGGACATGGAGACCTACACGGCCCTCCTCACGGGTCGCCAGCCCAAGCTGGGGCCACGCATCAAGCAGCTCCTCCACGGCGAGGGTCTCCGGTTCGACGAGTACCACTTCTCGAACGGAGACAACACCCTTCCCTTCAAGCTCGGGGTCATCGAGAACCTGGTCCTCAAGGCTCAACCCGAGTGGGTGGACGTTTGGGAGGACCGTGGGGAGCACATCGGGAGCTTTGAGAGCACCCTTCGTCAGCTCGGGGTGGACTTCAAGGTTCACAAGGTGTCCCTTGACCCTCACGAGTTTGAGAACGCTTTACCCCTCAAGGTGGCCTCCCGATGCTAGCCCTTCGTGTAGCCGCCCGATGGCAGCGGCGTCTTGCCGATGTCATTGGTGATCCTGAGCGACTCATCCAGAAGTTCGAGGTTGTGTTAGACGTTATAGCACAACCTGAAAAGTCACTCCCCGTGATCCTGGAGGCCGAGAACTTCTGGAAGACAGAGGGGCACCTGTACACATGGGAGGTCCTCAAGCAGATGAGGGATCAGAATGATCCTCGGCTTGAAATGGTCAACCTCTATAAGTCCGCTGTCTCCAAGCTTGCCTTTCAGGTTTCCAACTCTTCCATCCTCTTTCAACGGGTGGAAGCTATGTTCTTGTTCCTGGGTATTCTCCAGCAGTATGACTTGCCGCCGAAGATCCGAAAGGTCATCGAGGCGGCAGCGAAGTACCACGGGACGAGGAGGAAGACTCCCAAGCAGGATGTCTCTATCGAAGCATACACGAAGATGATGTCTACTCTTCGGGGGCAGTTAGCAGCAGCGAAGGAAGCAATCGCTCAAGGAAAACCCAGGGGTCAAGCCCAGACGGATGCGGCTCCTGATGAGCTTCGAGCAGGCCCATTCAGGATCGTCAACACTGGAGGCTTCGATGAGAAGACAATGGCAGAGGTCCAAGCCGTTGTGGAGAAGTCGGTTCTGCTTCTTCGAGCCAAGGGTATCACTCAGGTACTCTATGGGGATGTTCTCGTATCGAGGACGCTCTCCAAGCAGAACATCCTGGCGTTCTACTTACCAGCCAAAGACGAGATGTTCGTGCGAGCTAACCTCAGGGGCAAGCAGCATGATGCTGTACGGACCATCTGCCACGAGCTTGCTCACCGGTTGCACTTCAAGTTCCTGAAATCCAAGGACAAGGACATCCGAAGCATCTACGCTCAGATTGCTCGGAAGTCCTCAGCGGGCAAAGAGAATAAGATCCAAGAAGTCCTGAAGGAGCATCCCGTACTCCCTGGAGACAAATACTTTGAGGGGGGCAAAGAATGGGAAGTCTCCGGCACCGACTGGGGCAATGGAGGCATCCAGGTCAAGTTAGTCCGCAAACTTGAAGACCCTGAGACCAAGCAGACGTTGGCCCTGAAAGCACACATCCGCCTTGAGGGCTACCTGGTCAACAAGGGCTTCTTGACGAATCAGGACCTTTCAGGATTCGTCACTGGGTACGCAGCCAAGAATCACGAAGAGAACTTTGCCGAGATGATCGCTTACTGGTGCCAGGATAAGCTCCCTGAAGATCAGGTGGAGCTGCTCAGGACTGTCCTATGACCGAGGATTTTGAGTGGAACCCCGAACACCCCACGGACTACTTCTGGTGGCTTCTCGGGAAGTTCCTGAAAGCCCTGGTAGACCTGTGTCTCAGGATGGGGCGTTGGGCTGGTTTTTGACCCAGCAGCCACCATCGGCAAGCTGGCCTGCCTTGTAAGCAGCCATCTCCCGCTCCCCTGCCTCGACTCCAGCCCGGTATCCCCAGCGATACGCCAAGAGTGCCAGGAGGGGCAACGATAGCGCAGCAAGGGCCAGGGGGAACAGTAGCGAGAAGGTCACTGGCTAACCACGGTGGCCGAACCAGCCTGCCTGACGAATCGGGGCCGACGAACACCGTCAGGCCACTCGACTTCCTCCTCAAACATCTTCTCGGACCGGACCCAGTAAATGGTGTCACCACTCGTGTAGATGACCACTCGCTCCTGGGTCTCGGAGTCCTTGGCGATCACCATGACCGTGTATTCGGTGCCCTTAAAATGCTTGTAGCTTCCTAGCGTGACCATGCACCCTCCAGGTAAAAAGCGAAGGCCCGAGCCGAGGGAACCACCAGGGAGGGGGAATACCAGGCGGCCACACGCCCAACTCGGGCCTTCACCTACTCTATACACCAACAGAATCTCAGGGGGGGTCCAAAAGTCGATCCCACCAAGGTTTTCCTTCAGAACCTCGGTGAAACTGAACCAGGTCGCCCAGGTGGGGTCTGCCCAGAACACAAACCTGGTGCTTTTCCAACCCGCACTCCAAAGCTCGGCACCCTGAGCGGTGACCGCCATGACCTTCCAGAACGTGTGCTGACCCTCCCTCAGTCGGTCTCCAGGCTTGAGCATCCGTGCTTCCTCGCGGATCATGGTGTTCTCATAACTACACCCACGCATCGTCCCCAGCAGAAAACGTGCTCGTTCGGGCTTTTTAGGGCTAACCGATCACACCTCGTCATGGTAATGTTCTCATGTTTTTCGTGTGAGTCCACGTTAATGCCCCCTTCTAAGAAACATGACGACAGCATGGAGGCCGACTGGCAGCGGATCCGTTCCAGGAACACGGGTGGGAAGGGATACGCTCGGCATCTCGTGGGCCAAGAATTCGGGCATCTCAAGGTGCAGAGCCGTGAGGGCTCGGACAAGAACGGGGCCTCTCTCTGGAAGTGCCTCTGTCAGCTTTGTGGCCAGGAGAAGGTGCTGAGCCGCCCAGCCTTGACAGGGGGTCAGGTCAAGTCCTGCGGCTGTCTCAAGGCCAGCTTGGTTGGCAAGCCTCGTCCGAAGCCAGCGACCAAGAAGTTCAAACCTCGGAAGAATGTTTGGCAGAGGCTTCTGGACGACTAGGCCAGGATCTTGAACTCACTCTCGAAGTCCGGGGGCTCGTAGAATGATCCTGAGCTGGACCACTCCGAGTACATGATCGTGTGGTTCGTACCGTCATTCATCTCGTACTTTGCGGTGACAGACGTGCTGGAGTTACGCATCCCGTCTTGGATCGTGGAATCCATGACCTCGATGACCCGCTTGAAGTTGCCGGGGAAGCAGACCCCATCCAGATCCTCGGGGTCCACCCCATCGATCCAGAGCTTGGCGGCTTCGTTGACCAGAGCCAGCAAAGCCTCGGGGTTGTCCCGAAACTCCTGCTCACGAGTCCGAGTGTCGGCCTCCATCTCTTCGTAGAAGTCCACCATGAGGTCGCCACCGCTGCGACCCTGGCCTTCCTGATGGGCTTCGGCGTTCCAGAACTCCCCCGTCGTCATGACGGAGCAACCAGTGATGGGATCGATTCTCGGCATGGTGCTAGTACGTTCTGAGGGAGAATCAGATCAACCCCTTGGCAAGCCTCAAGGCGAACTTCCGGTCCAGCTCCCGACCGATGACCCTGAACGTCCCGTTCATCCGATGAATGGCGAGAACGGTGTTACGGTCGTCCACGAAGCCTCGGCCCCACCAGCCCTTCCCCTCATCGTGGCAGGGGTCATGGCTGATGTAGACGGACCAGGCGAAGTCTGCGTCAAACTTGTCCAGAACAGTGGAGGGATTCCGGACGTACCTCACGAACTCCATCCCGACCAAGGTAGGTATTCGAGTTTCCTGGGATCCTCGGATACGCTTGAGGAGACGACGTGTGGATTGGGGGCTGTGATTTGGCTTCGGTTGGGCTGGGGTCAGTGTCGCCGGACAGCAAAGAGGGCGCTTCATGGCTTGATCCTTTCTGACTCTACACCGCTGATCAGCCCCGGGACTGGAGGACGTTCAGGCGATCCCGGGCCAGCTTGCCTGACCGCTCGATCTCGGCCAACTCATCCGTGAGCTTGGCCAGCACATCCTGAGCCGCAAGCATCTCAGCCCGCTTGGTTGCGTACTGTCCCCGGAGAGCCGCGATCTTGTCTGTCAGAACCTTCGACTCGTCCATGCCCACCAGGGAAAGCTGAGTCTGACGAGCCGGGAGAGCCCTGGGAGCCGGGGCAGCCTGACGAGGGGCCGGACGGGACGAAGCCGTGAGGAACTCGCTCCGACACATCTTGACGTGCTTGCACTCACCCTTGGCCCGGTGATAGAGCCCAGCCGGGCAAGAACATCCCGAGGACCGACCGTCTACGTCCTGAAAGGACACGACGTAGGGCTTGCCCGAACCCCCTTTCCACAGCTCGAAGCGGAACACATCCTGAGACCGCTTGGGGCTCGTCTCGAAGACTCGGTACTCAGTACCGTCCTTGTTGAACGTGAAGTTGCGCTTGACGCCTGCGTTCTCTACGTGATGGGTTCGGGTTGCCATGCAGGGGATACGCTTGAGCCCGGACCAGGATCAACCCGAATCGGCAACCTGGATGATAGTGATACTGCTTTAGGTTGATCCTCGTACCCCCGGAACGTATCCCTTCCATGTACACCCTTCAGAGCCTTATGGATGCCGTCATGGCCCGTCAGGCCATCGGGGATCAGGCCGATACCTTCGTCAGGGATCTTCACAGGGTGGCCAACCGCCTGGCCTACGGGCAGGAGCCCGGAACCGAGGACATCATCCTCGTCAAGGCGGCCGACTGTTACCTCAACCACCTGGATGACCCGGCCCCTGTCGGGTTCGAGGAGGCGTGATGTCCAACCCAAGCCAAGAAGCGAAATCCTCGGAAAACAGCCACCTTGCCGTTCGGAGAAAGTGGTCTTCCACCCTTGAGGAATTCCGTCTCCTTCTGGCCAACGCTCAAAAGGAGCGGAAGTCCCGTGAAGGCCGATACGTCCATATCAAGATACGAGATCAGGATCACTGGGAGGTCGCCTGGGCGTCTTCGAGGTCGAAACGATGCTGGCTGCCGTGAACAAGGTCAGGGCCTTGGACGGGCAACCAGAGGCCAACACGGATGATCTCTGGAGGGTCGAGGGATTCGCCAGGGGGCACTCGGACTACTCCATGAAGTTCGCCCTCTACTGTGCCGAACTGGCCATCCACGGGAAAGTGATCGGCCCGTAAAGCACCATCTGGGAAAGATTGGCTGGCGAGTAATCCAGGTTGATCTATCCTGTGGCCCAGACGTACTCCGACCATGACCACCACGAAGTCCCTCAAGTCCGACAAGACCCGCAACGTCATCGTCATCGCCATGATGAAGCGGCATGGCAGCACGACCACGGTCATGAAGGACCGTCGAATCGGCCGGGGCGGCAGCAAGAACAAGGCTCAGGGCTACCTCTCGGGGAACTATTGATAGGCCAGGCAAGATGATGGATCCCCTAGCCCGACAAGTAGCCAGGACCGCTATGACCTCCAGGGAGGAGAAGTCCAGCCGGGACAAGGTGAACAAGGAACTGTACAACCTGTGCAGGGTCTACCACCGCTCGATCCCGTTGACAGACCTCCAGGGCATCTTGGAGCGTAATGGGTTCGACCCCGAGGCCATTGAGGGCATCTACACGGGGCGTGACGGCAAGGCCCATGACCAAGTTGGACCCAAGACTTGGCTGTCCATGACCTGGCACAAGATGGAAGAGACGGGCAGTTGGGAAATCAACGCCTACGTGAGCTAGATCGCCTCCCAAGAAAACGTGAGCACCATGAACAAGATCGCCTCCCCCCAAGAACTCCAGACCGAACTCCGTCGCCTTCTGGCCTCAAGCCAGGAAGAGAACCCTAGCCGAGAGAAGCTGGCCGAGGGTCTTCGGTCTCTTGCCGACAAGCTTGGCTCGGCCCGTCAGGCCGATGCCAGCGGGCGGGATATTCTGAACATTGTCCTGGGTGGCCAGGCCGAGGTTGATGCCCTCTACCGCCGACTCCAGGAGGATGAGCAGTCTGAGGGGCTGTTCTACCAGGTGATGCGGAAACTCAAGAAGGAACTCGAACTCAGTCCAGGGGCGGGAGAAGCTCTGAATAGGGTCCGTGGTCTCGTGGGGCATCGGAAGACCTGGGACATGGCCCTGATCCGCAACAACGTCTTCAAGGCAGCCCACTCCTTGGGGATCCCGCTACCGTCCGGAATGTTCTGATGTACTCCTACGACCGTCGAACAGCCTCATCCACGGAGGGCATTCTCCGGCTGATCCTTCGTGGGGTTCAGAGTGGCCGTTCGACGGCTAGTCTGGTTCGGGCCTATATCGACGAGGTTCTGGAGGATCTTGAGGCGGACGACAGAGGGGAACCTGGAGCCCTGACCATCCCGGAACGGGACAGATGGTACCAGGATGAGGTCGGGGTTCTGCTTTCACAGAGCGATGTCGAAAAAGCACTTCAGGATGCTTACGTCCGTCTGTACATGAGGCTGGTCCCTTGGGCCACAAAACAGACGGCTCAGGAGGTCTATGACCATCCTCCAGGCTTCCCTGAAGAGTTCGTCCCCGCTGTGGTGGCCGAAGCCGTAGCCCGGCAGATGGCTACTCAAGACGCAGCAGATGCACATGCCCTACGGGACAGGGCCATGCATCAGTCGTCATTTTCGCACTGACACGGGAACCCAGGATGCTGCCTCCCACAATCGGGGCACCACTGACCCGTCAGGACGTCGAAGAACTCCCTCCGCTCTGCATCAGTGAGCTTCTCCAGTTGGGGCCAGGTGTCCTCGGCTAGTTGCTGCCCAGGTGTCAGGTCATCTTCGGCGGCCATACCTACAAAAAGCCGAAAACCCAGGGTTGAATCCGGGTTTCGGGTTTGGGTGCTTACTTTGCTGGTATTGTAGACTTAGCTTGCATTTCCACGAGAGCCAGGGGCGACCCTGGTAAACTGTCTCGGCTTACCGAGCAATCTTGAAATACCTCAGTGGAACAAGAGGTGCTAGGTCAAATCGCCTTGCGGCCGAAGCCTGGGGCAACATCCTCCTAATACACTGAGCCAGGATGTCGGGCAAGATATTTCTTTAGGTTCTTCCGAACCCAGCTCCCGAGGTCAATCGGGAGAGCCACGGGCCAGATCAGAGCATATACGACCGCCACCGCCAGAAGGACGATTGAGTCGTCGTCCTTGGTACTGGCGAGCTGGTTGAATACCCAGAGAGTTACGAGAGGGAAGCCGAGAAGATAGATGGGGAGCACACCAAGATACTACACCGTCTCGGCTTACCGAACCAAGATTACCGAGCCAAGACGGTCAGTCCGCTACCGTGGACCACTCGTTGTCGTAGGCAATGGCAGCTTTGGCCTTGGCGTGGATCTCCTCGGCTGACCAGAGGGCTGCCTCCAGGTTACCCCCAGCCAGGTTCCAGACGAGCCGGTACGGGGGCAGGGGGCTCTCCGGGCCAGCAAACCCGAGCACGGCTACCAGGACATGGGTGGGGCTCTCAGAATCGATCCTGGCGGCCTCCGCTGGGGTCACATCCGGATCCCTGAAGTAGGCATCCCTCGTGTAAGCGACCAAGGCCACCCCCGAGCAGGGCTCAGCGTACTCCCGCTTGAGGTAGGCCGAGACCACCCCACGATGTTCCCGGCAGACGTATCTGGCAGGATCAGGACTCTTCTTCCCGACCCCCGCTGAAACGAAGGCAACGGCCGACGGACACTGGATGAACCCCTGCCCCGGAACCCGGTCCTTGGTGAAGTCGTGGGCCGATACCATCATCACAGCCACGTCCATGAAGTAGTCCGGAGCCGTGACCCTCGTCCCAATGGTCACGGGCTTCAGGGCCGAACAGATATCCGAAACGGAGAGCTTGACGTTGGTCATGTGGGCTAGACGCTCGGGGCGGGCAGGTCTGACATCACTTGAGCTTGAGCCGAAGGTACCGAGAAACCACCTGAAGGGTTCTCTGGTGACGGGGACAAGGGGCACCCTCGTCACACTCCCCACCGGCACAGGGCCTCCGAGAAATCTCGATGGCCAGGCTCACCTGGCGAGCGGTGCTGGAGTAGCGACCACTCTGGTAGACCTTCATTTCGGGGTCGTTCTTGATGTAGTCGAGGGTGTTCATGGGTTTTTCCTCAGTCCGTAGCTCTGGGCCAAGGGCTCACCGATGGTGGGATCCGCATCGAGGGCTCCGACCGCCAGCTTGACCTCCCGGTTGAAGGTCCTCCGGTCCAAGTGGTCCAGGGCACCGTACTGGCACCGCATGAGGGCTTCGACATGCCTAGGGTCAACTTCTGACCGCTTGATCTTGCCGAGCTGCTTCCGGATGCCCACCTGGTAAAAGCTCATGACCCGCCCCACTCCTGGTCGGCAATTTCCTCGTTCTCCCGCTCGGGGCTGGCGAGGTTGCTGTAGCGGTAGATGTTCTGGAGGTCAGCACGGGACACGGATGCGACGTAGGCAGCCTCGTGAGGGTATCCGGCAGCCTGGATCTTCTTTGCCGCAAGGTGCTGTGACTTGGGGAGGTCGGAGGGACGGGTTCCCTCGAACGTGGACTCGACAACCGGAAACAGGGTGTTGCTGAAGTAGCTCATGCAGGGGATACGCCGGAGGGGTCACCGGGATCAACCTGTACTACTCAGGCATTTCTCGAATCGTCTGCCTAGCTTTTTTCCAAGCTCTTTGGACGACGAAAGACCTCGAACGGCCTAGCCGGTTGGCCTCAGCCTGGATTTCTTGCAGTACCTCCACGGTGACGTAGATGGATTGTTTTCGCTTGTCATTCACTTTCACTGGCAGGTCGGACATAGCACCCTCGTCTTGTAGGAGCCTATGTCCCTGACCTCCCAGCCCTCTGGAGCCGTGAACTCCAGATGCTTCTGATGGCCGGAGAAGTTGGTCATCGGGACGGGAACTGTGATGTCAGTCCCACACTGGTCGCACTTGACCTGAACACGCACGGATACGGTCATCCCCTAAGGATACACCGGTTCAGGCGAAGTGCGTGTAGAACCCACTCGGGAGCAGACCAAGGTCAGCACTCAGCAGCTTCTTAGTCGCCGCTCTGAGGGGCTTGTCGAACAGGATGATCACTACCTCGTCCAAGGGTGACATGAGGGCTGCAAGAGCTTTCCAGATGCCGTGGGAGAACAAGTGAGCCACATGAGGGCCAGCGATGTAGACGAAAACCACCTTGATGAGGATGTCCACAAGCTGGTGCATCGCCGCTTTCTTTTCCTGTGGATTGACTTCCTCACCCCGAGCCATTCGTCCAGCCACAGAAAACATGTGCTTGATAGACCGCCGTTCGTGGTTCAAAGCTCGCTTGAAAGAAGCCTTCACCTCCGCACGGAACTGGGCACTAGTGACGAGCTTCTTCAGACCGATGAAGGGGCCGACAATCATGTGCCAAATGTTGTGGGCGATCCAGCCACCGAGAGCCTTGACCAGGTTTCCCAGTCCAGCCTGCCTCATACCCACAACGTCGTTGATATCCTCGGCCGAGATCCCTTGGGACCGGAGAAGGTTCTCAACGCCCCCCTCGTCAATTTGGACGTTGGAAACAAGTTCATCCAGGAACACATCCGCCCAGTGGTCAACCATGGCCTCGAAGGCCGCTTCATCCTGGGCGGCCCGGATGTACCGGCTGGCGACTCGATGGGAGAGGTCCACGCTAAGAAGGGACTATCGAAAGGTTATCCCCGGTGTAGAAGTACCTGCATGAACCGCTTGGCGAATGTCATTGTCCTCAGTGGGGGCATTGTCCTTGGACTCCTCTGGTCTTTCCTGGATGGCGGTATCTTCTTCATAATCGCCGCTGCTATCACAGGCTTCGTGTCCTGGCTCGCGGGAGCCCACGACCCTAGAAGTTCAGCAGTCACCGTTGGCCTTGTGGTGGGGGCTCTAGGTTGCGTGGTGGCTATCCTGAGAAGGGTTCTGGCTGGTGTAGACGCATACCACCAGGAGAAGGCCCGAGTGAGAAGGCTCAATCTGGACGAATGAAGACCATCATCCACGTCAACCAGCACGTCATCCGACGGAACCAGAAGACTGGTTCCAAAGATCCTGTGCTTACGGTCAAGCAAGGTAAGACCAACAGGTATGCCCACGAGGTCAGTATCGACGGGCCGTCCAAGGTCGTCTACAGCCCGGACAAGCCCTTGTCCTGTGGTGCTCGGGTCTGGGTTGTGACCGAGGCTGAGGTCACCCTGATCGGTGAAGCAGCACCATCGGGTTCGCACTGCCCCGTTCAAAAGCCCCCGAAGGCTCAAATGGACTGGGCCACGCACCTCAACAAGGTCATCAGTGAATCCCTCTGGGCACCCTCAGGGGATCCCAATGACGGGGAGATGAGGAATGCGGCTGACGCTTTCTTGGCTCTGAAGAAGCTGGGTCTGAAGGTGAAGGGGGAGCGGGACGTGCTCAGCACCCTCCGAGAATATGGGCCTACCGCAAAGCTCGTGAAGGGTTACGCATGACCAAAGAACATCTCAAGTCCGTCTTCTCCCTGTATCTCACCCAGTGGGGGAAGCACTACCCTCCCAAGAGGAACGACACGACCAACCTCGACCCACGGAACAAGGAGGCTGTGCTCTCCCACACGATGTGGATGTGCGAGCAAGGGCGGGAGTTCCTCCAGGACGTACCCAAGGATCCCGCAGCCACGGTCGTCTTGGAGGCTCGCCTGAAGGACGAGGCCATCGAGAGGAAGAACATCGAGAAAGCCATGAGGTGGCTCGGGTTCATCCAGGGGATGTTGTTCTACACGGGCCACTACACGATTGACGAGATGCGTGCCCACTCAGCGAGTCCTACTGAGCCGTGACCTTAGAACTCTCCGAAGAGGAACGTCAGGCCGTCATCTTGGCTCTGTCTCGGCTCTCCATCGAGCGTCCCGGCTGGGACTTCATGCTCAACGAGATCGCCTGCAAGATGGACAACGTCTCAGAGAAGCGGGCCGTGATGTACGACCAGTTCAGGAAGCTGGAGTACGACGCCAATCCGCCTACGGTCTGGGAGAGGCTCAGTGAGATTAACCCACGGCCGATACAAACTCCTTGAGAGCCTTCTTGTACTTCCCTGGTGCATGGGTCTTCCAGGCCAGGAATGCCGCATTCGGGGTCGTGAACCACTTGGCAAAGTCGTAGCCCCCCAGGGCTTCCATCTGTTGGTACCAGTCCTTGTCGTGACTTCTTGGCTCAGGGAGGATCCCAGTGAAGAGCTTGACGGCGATGTTCAATGGCCCCTTGGGAGCATGACTCAGATGAGTCTTGAACTCATCAATGGCATCCACCAGCTCAGTGTAGAACTCGACATCATCGAGGTCGTGGAAATTAACCCTCTGTGGCGGGATGCCCTCCCTACGAAGCTTCATGAACAGCTCTTTGAGCTTGGGGTCATCCGGCCTGTGACTGGGATGCGTGGGAGACATCCACTGCTGAAACTCAGGCGTCCGTATCTTTTCCGAAGGTAACCCAGTCCCTCCGATTGCCCCCAGCGTCCAGGCTAGGTAACTCTGGGAGAAGTGCTGCATCTCGTGACGGAGAGTTGACGCAAGCCCAGCTAGAGAATGGGGATCAGACCCGTAAGGGATAGTGATGACAATCCTCCGGGTAATCCCCTGCCAGTATGCTTTCGCACCCTGTATAGCCTTCTCTGTAAGAACAACCTTTATGCTGTCCCAACCCGACCCCTCCATCTCCCTCTTCAAGTGCTTCAGAAGGTCTTGCTTGTATTCCTCCAGTTCTGGTTTGACCTCCCTATCCTTCTGCTCCTCGTAGAACTTCTTTGCCCTCTCCTTCTCCTGCTTGACGATCTCATCCACACGTTTACGGATCTCGTCCTCCCCGTACTTCCAGCCTCCAAGGTCGATGGGAAAGTCCTTCTCCACTGTGTCCCCGGTTATCGCAGAGACACCCGATAGGAGGTACTGCCGGAGCTTGGCTACCTCGGCTTCCTCCCGCTGGTCCAGGAGGGTTCGGGAGTCCTTGACGCTCTGAACTTGCTGCTGGACCATCGCGTACAACCGATTGGCCCGCTCCTCCAGATCCCTCTTCCTCTCGGGAGTAAGCTTCTGGAAGTCTTTGACACTCCCCCGTGTCTGGGCACCGAAAATCCACATCGCCTCAATCAGAGCGGAGTAGAGCTTCCAGTTGGTCGGATTGGCCTTGTACGTCTCCGCAGCCTGGAGAACAGGGTCATACCGGGAGAAGTCCTGAGGCTCACCCTGGCCCTTCTTCTTGATGACCGTAGCAGCGACGACAGCCAAAACCCAGTCGTAAATGTCCCGGAACATGGCCGGGGGTGGGTAAAATAACCCCGCCTGATGCCGAGCGGCTACTCTTAGTACCAGGACAGGGGAGGCCATCTTCCTAGGATGACTCACTAAAGAATTAGGAAACCAGCTTGTACCGGCTCAGCCGATGGAGCCCGATCTTGGCTCCCTTGTCAGTGATTATGGCATCCCCCTCAACCTTCACAACCTCGAAAGGCTCCTGCTTCCTGCGGGGATCTTTGGTGACCCAACGCTGGCCAACCTCAACCTGGACCTTGATTGCTGGCGGACGCTCAGACTTTGGCTTGAGGGTCTCAGGGTCTCCCTCAACCTGTGTGGGCTTCGGACGCTCCACCTTGGTAGACTTCATCTCAACGATTTCAAGGGGCTCTTGGCGGACTACTCTGAATTTAGTACCGTCTATGGTGAGGATCGTTCCTGCGGAGTAGTTTCTCGTTTTACACAGACGGTAGGCTACGTCGTAGTCCCCTTCTGTCCCCTTGACAGGCACCCATACTGAAGATTGTGGGCCACCGGGGAGTTTTACCCCGACAGCCTCGTTCATGGTCGTTGAATCCATCTTACCTATAGCGAAGAAAAAGCATAATTGCTTGGCGTAGCTGTAACCACTTCCTTCGGATTTTGCAAGAACTTTCACCCTGGTGTAGGGTCAAACTTCAATGTCATCCTGGTACGTCCTCAACGAGAATCACGAGCCGGTACCTGAGCCAGACGGACTCAAGGCAGCGGCGTGGTTTGGAGACTTCACTAACAGGGTCGTGGGGCAGCACGAGATCGGAGAGTCCTTCGTCTCGACAGTCTTCCTTGGGCTGGACCACAGCTTCGGGTCCGGGCCACCCATTTTGTTTGAGACCTGGATTCAGGGAGGCCCTCTAAACGACCGCATGGAGAGGTACACTACCTGGGGGGAAGCGGTGGCGGGGCACACTTCCTTCTTGCGTGTCCTGGCTGAGCCGACCGGTCAGCCTTTCACTGAGGTAGCGGTGGCGGTGGCTCCTACGATGACCCCAAGGGAATTGGGGAGAACCGTCTACGAACGGCTTCTGGAGGATGACTGACCGTGGCTAAAGCCCAGAAAGACCCTCTGGCCATCCCGTACAAACGCTGGAGGAACGTTCGGCACAGGTACCTTGTGGACGTCCTGGACGTGAAGGACTACAGCGGGACATCCCTGGCGGTGTATCGTACCGTGAAGGTTCGAGGGGTCCGCACCAAGGAAGAACGAACCTGGCCTGCGGAAGTCTTTTTGAGATCCTTCCTACCAGTCGGTCGGAAAGTTAAGACGAGGACCGCCTGGGACATCCTACAGGAGTAGCCAAAATGCCAGAGAAGCCTTCGATTGAGTTTGAGTTGGACACCTTTGACGCCCGCTTCGATGATGAAGAGGAGACGGCACAGGTCAAGTTCTTTGGGGTGAACGGGGAAAAGATCGTCGTGAACATGGACCGGGAGCAGGCTGAGGAGTTCGCCATCGAGCTTTGCCAAGTCCTGGGCCTAGAGCCCGCCGATGAGGATGCCGAGGACGACTGACCGGTGTAGGATGTGGGTGACGCCCCGGGAAACCCTCGCCTGCTAGTCAGCCCAAGGGCCTCTCCCGGGGCGATCCCAGCCCATGAACACCGCAGTCCTCGCAAGCAGGTCTCTACGGGAGGCAATAGGAAGCGAATGGCAACACAAGAGTCTTCCGGGAATCGTACATCTCCTAGCTCTGGACGACAGGAATCTGACGGTCCAGGTCACGGAGACGACCGTATTCAAGAGCGAGTGGCCGGTACAGGAGTTCCTCCGGTCATTCAAACCGGCCATCCCAAAGGACAAGGTACCAACGTGGTACGAAAGACTTCTCGCAGACAAGCTCCTCTGAAGGTCGTGCCACCCCCGTCTCCCACCTCACAGCCCGTGTTCGCCCACTGGGTTCAGTTGAGTGCGAACGCCACAGGGTCGAGGGTCTTCGTGGAATGTACCCGATGCAAGGCCGCCTACAGCTTCCCTGACCAATACCCCTCCCAGAAGGCCGAGCCGCTTCTCTGGGAGTTTCGGATGGACCACTCGAAGTGTCCGGTGCCCTAGGGGAAGATGTCGAGGAGCCGGGAGTCCCTTGGCTAGAAGCACACGGGCATCGTAGGAAAGCTGGTAGAGCTTCCCCTCGTCAGCAGAGTTCTCTCGAACCCGCACGGGGATTGTCGGAGCTTGGGCCATGACTGCACAGCCCAAGCTATACACCGACTACAGCACCGAGGTCAAATCTTGATCTCGACTTCCTTGGCCTCCACCTTGCCCTCGATCTCGACCCCGTCCACCGTGATCTTCAAGCTGTTTTCTTCGATGCTCTTGAATTCCACGGGCCAGGTCTGGCCTACCACAATGGCAAATTTGACCTGAGCCAAGTCGAACAGAAGGCCCCGAACCTTGGAGGTGGCAGCCTTTTGCTGCCCGTCTAACCATGCCTCGAACACCTCTGCGGCCTTCTTGTAGATGTCCGAGGCCAGGAAGCCCTCGACCTCTTCCACGTAGGGCACCATGAGAGCCCCTGCCGGGTTCACCTTGCCCTTGGCCATCTTCTCCTTGACCTCTTTCAGGCTGGGAAGCGAAGAGAGCCCCTTGAGGCTTACATGCAGCTCCTTGCCCATGTAGAAGTCCGTGGACTCCATCTGGACTGACTTGGGTGAGAACCCTGAGTAGTCGGTGAAGCCCTGCTCTTTGAGCCAGGTGGCCGTGTCCTTCCCGTAGGTCGTCTCGAAGCCCACGCTGGTCTTCGGGAAGTGCTCTTTCTTGTACGTGTTGTAGACCTTCTGAGCCGCTCTGGCTTTGCAAAGGTCATACTCCTTCTCGAACAGGATCTTGGCACTGACTGCCTGGACCATCTTCCGGTTGATGACCGGCAGGGCCTTCAGGTCAATCACGAAGGACACCTCACGCTCGTTGGCAGCCTTCCTGATGCGGGTCACCGTTTCCTCCAGAGTCTCCTCCGAGGGGTTTCTGACGGCACTGAGGGGGAAGCCCTGCTCACGTAAGGCCCGCACTGTCCCACCTGTCAGGCGGACAGGAAGCTTGTCCACGTTGACGAGACCATCCCGGATGATGGCGTAGTTCCGGAAGATGAACGTCTCGAAGTTGGTCGGAAGCTTGGATCCCGCTGGAGCAGAAGATTCCCGACTGGAGAGGTCCACGGTTCCTTCCTTGCGGACGAGGATCGAACAGTTGGGACGCTCCTCGTTGAACGTGAGGTGCGAGATGGAGTAGCCCGTGTCCTTCACATCCTTGGCGGCGAACTTGAGCCCCGGTCCCTTGCTTGCTGTGACGGTAGCGATCTTGGCCATCAGCTCCTTGACCTTGTTTAGATCCCTCGTCTGAGTCATCTCGGTGGTGAGCTTGGTGATCTCGGCTTGGTCCTCAGCCGTCAGAACCTCGGAAGCATCCACCCGACCTCGACCGATGCGGCTGTACTTGAAGTCCTTGTGGTCGAGAAGAAGACGGTTCTCCTCGTCACTGGCAAGTACACGTAAGAGATCCAGAACCGTGAAGGCGTCATCTGCCGGTACCTTGTTGGGATCCCAGCCGTTCTCGAAGCGACCCTTCCCGAAGGCAGCGTTCTTGGCCGCCTCCATGAACTCGCTGTATTTCTGCTTACCGAAGCACCCGCCAAACGCCTCGATGAGCTTCACATCTCCCAGGGCCTTGAGGAGAGGATAGACAACGTTCGGCTGCATTCTCACGGAGAAGAGACTCACGGCTGCGTAGGCTGCTCCGAGAACGGTCTCCACGGCTGCATGTTGGAAAGCCTCCCCATCCGAGATGTACTTGGAGATTTCCTGCAACGTTGATGGGGCCTTGCCTGTTTGGAACCCGAAGGTGTCCAATGAACCAACCTGTGCGGGAGACAGGTACCAGATGGATCCCGTGTCCTCGGGGACATGAACCGCCCCACCCTCAACCGAGTAGGTGGTCAGCTCGTCCTGGGCCAGGGAGAAGGCGAATCCCCCGATGGTATCACCCGGGATCTTCAGTTCGATGCGAGGTGCCCCCGAGACCTTCCGCTGCATCACAGCCTCAAAGGTCGGAGCGTACCGGTCGAAGTCTTCCGCGAAAATGAGCTGGCCTCCAGCCTTCTCGGCCATTGCCGTGAGGAGGGGCCGGTCAGCGTAGTAGCCGTACTCCACGAAGGTGGCCGAAGCTAAGCCCCCAGCCGCCTTCTCCACTGTCTTGAGGATCTCTGCTCTGGACCACTGGTTATCACAACCATCAGACATGAAGCAAAGGGAGAAGACCGAACCCTTGGTCTTCTTGCCTACTCTGTCGATGAGCCTGGAGACTTCCTCCAAGGGCTCCTTGAACCCTGTGAGGCCGATGCTCTTGACCCATCGGTCGATGGCAGCGTTGACGTCCTTGAGGTCCGCTAAGGTAGCGACCGGTTCAGCTTCCAGGAGGGTACCAAACTCACCCCGACCGGAGAACCACACTAAGCTGATGGTGTCCTTCTCCTTGAGGAGCTTTGGTAACCGCTTCTTGAGCTGTTCCCGGATCTTGGGAAGCTCGGAATACATGGAACCCGAGCAGTCCAACACAACGATGTGATTGGTCGGAACCTCGACCTGTTTCGGGGGCGGACCGGACTTGGGTACCTCGCTCTGGACGAGGTAAAGGTTGGCGCTGACTTTGTAGGAAACGGGCATGTGGAACTCCTTCCGGAGTCCCTACACCGGCCGCTCAGGTCTTGGGGGTGGGAAGATAGACCTTACGGTTGGTCCCATCCCCCAGAGACTTGACCGTCAAGAGCTTCTTCTTGAGAAGCTTTCCGAGAACGTACCTGGCCCTCCGGTCATCCCCTCCCATGAGCTGGGCGGCGATGGCCCCGGTAGAGATCGGCTTCTTGGCGGTCTTGACTCGGAGGAAAACTCTGTCCAGCTCCTTCGGCTTGACCTTGACGTAGGTGGACCTGGCCTGTGGGAGCTGCCTGGCCTGGGGAGCATCCGAAATCCCGAGTGCCCTGCGGACTTCCTCAATGGCGGCTGCCCGAAAGAGTCCCGTGATCTCCTGGATGAACTCCGCAGTTACCTGTTCGATGGTCCGGTTCGATGCAGTAGGCATAAGGTAGTATTACACCGACTCGTTGGATTCTTCGGCCAGTTTTTCCAGCCAGATAGTGATCATTCCGCTCCGGCCCGCTTGGCGTAAAGCCTTGGCTACTTCGAGATCCAGGAGGCCCGTCTGAGCAAGGCCGTGTTCTTTCTGGAACAGCCGTACCTCTTCCCTGGCTAGGATCTTGGGCTTCGGGGGTTCAGGATCCTCGTTCTCCAAAATCTCGAAAGACTTGCTCTGAGCTACCTTGGCCCATTCTTCCAATCGGGGGAGAGCCTTCTTCATGCAAGCTGACGAAGGGCAGAGGCCCAGGAGCCGCTTGGCCGCCTTGAACGTATAAACCGCATCCTGACCGCACTCGCAGTAGAGTGTGACCTTCCGTGGGTCCTGCTGGATTTGATCTATCTCGACAGGCGTAGGCTCGACAGGATCCACATCCTCGTCCGCTTGGGAGAGAAGGTGGTCATAGATGGTTTCGAGGGGTTCAGCCACCGATTACCTATTACACCGTATCATCAGAATCGTCTATCAGCCGGTCGTACACTGACCTCCGGATGACTTTTCGCCACTGGTGGAATTGAGAGTAAGGCAGAAGGTACGCCTGGCCCTGACTATCTTCCACCTTGGCCGCAGATTCTTCCATAGCCTTGACGGTCACCATCCTTTCCCTGCTGTCCTCCCATTCCTCACCAACAGCACAGGGGGGAGTGGGAGGCCGGTCCGTGTACTGAGCCAGGAAGGCGTCCAGCGTCAGCACTTCAGGGATACCACTATCCCTGAACTTGATGCATACCTCGGAGGTACTCATCTTGACTCCAACCTCAACGATGAAGGCGGCTTCGTAGGAAGCCTTGTTCCACCATGAGGCACCTGGGACCAGTGCTTCCGGGGGTACTCGGAGGGGTCCAGGCTTGGGATTGTTCGTGAAGGTCTCGGCCTTGGCAGGGATGTCTGGACCTTGGTCAGGTTGACCCCCAAGCCGTTGTACTCCCCGGTGGACCTCTCTGGGCTGATACCCAATGACGTAAGTGGTGTTGATCGAAGCCGTAAGAGGAGTAGGCAACCTTGCAATCTGAATCCCATGCAAGTGAGGGGGCTCACCTAGAGCACCCACAGCTTTATGGATCATTTCGAAGGCCCCGGCCCCGGCCCGAATGCGGGCTACGAGGCCACGCTCCTCAAGGATCTCTGCCGCTGCTGAGCACTGTTCCGCCAGGAGCACACACGCTTCGGGGGTACTCCGCGTAGGGGAGAACCAGACCCAATCTCTCCGGCATTGCCCGCAAGAGTTGATACGGAGACCCCGCACCTCTGAGGAACCTCCCCCATTGGATCTGGACCCTGCAAGGCAAGCAGGGCATTGGCCCTGGATGGCCGTGCCCTGCTCCAGGAAGCCCACCGTGGTATCTGCGGGGATGTGTGCCCAGCAGACAGGAATGGCTCTGGAATCGCTGTGAGGATCAGGCCCGTTGTATTCAAACCAGGCGGGGTTCATGCAGGGGATAGTGGAGCAGTGGGAGGGTTCCCCCAAGGCTCTCACGAACTGCCACATGAGCAGGAATGATCTTTGAGGGAGGATAATCCTTCGACCCCTCCGACTGTAGAGAGTGACTACCTCGCCCCAGATACCCACGACCAGGGCTTCACCACCCTCGCCCGAGGTGGTCAACGTAGGCTGATTGGGGAGTACCCAGACTTCCCCGATCTGAGGGCTGTCAGCGGGCATTCATTGTCCGCTGGAACTTCACCAGCTTCCCATCGTCATCGAAGATGGCCGAGATATAGCCCCACCCCTCTTTTGGCCCGGACTCAATCACGCCTACGAGACCGTTCAAGATACCCAGGAGGCCGACCGTGTAAGCTTCGCCGTCCAGCACTGTCTGGACCGTCGGATGAACACCTAGGGTCTCGTTACAGGAAACACGGTCCCGGATGAGTTTTTCGATGGCGACCCGATCAGCCTCAACAAGCTCATTCAAAACGTCGATGAACTGGTCCGCGAGAACTTCTCGGTCTTTGGGGAATTCTAGGTTCGTCATCGCTGGTACTTCTCGATCTTGATCTCTGGGCTGGCTTTTGAGGCGATGGCCACCATGTCCTTGGTACCTTTGCCCAGACCAGGGTCTTCATGGAAGGCTAGCACAAGATCCAGATACACCCCCTCGGGGTCAGGATGCTCGCATTTGAGCATTCGCCGGTTCCGGATGGGGCCAGCTCCCCTCTTGTGCATGGCCCAGTCAGCAGGGTACGGCCTCACAGTGAACCCTAGCTTCTTGGCCTCTGCCCCAGCGATGTTGTCTGCTCCTGGGGCCGCCCCGTGGACCACGATGGTTCCTGAGGGCAGCTTCAGTAACTCCCCCCTGATGGGGCCTGGGTCTACCCACTTGCGGGAGCCACAGACAAGGACTTTCATAGGTAGGGGATACACCAGTCCGGTGTATCCCAGAGGAATGATCACTTACGTCCAGGGAGATGCGACCCGAGGCCGAGGTAAAGGCTCAAAAGTCATAGCCCACGTATGTAACGTGGAAGGTGGTTGGGGGGCAGGTTTTGTCCTTGCCCTATCAAGAGCATGGAGGACTCCTGAGAGGGAGTACCGTAAGTGGCACAAGCAGGGATCCATCCTGGATGAACGGAAAGCCCTCTCGAACGACACCGTGATGATGCCTTTCGAGCTTGGGCAAGTTCAGACACTCCTCGTGGATGCTGAACCTACCTACGTCTGCAACATGCTGGCTCAGAAGGGCTATGGCCCCAAAGGCAAGAACCAGCATCGAAGCCCTGAAGATGAGGATAGCTACGTTCCTCTTCAGTACGATGCCCTTGAGGCTTGTCTGACGAAGCTGGCTGACCAAGCCCGACTTCTTCACGCTACCCTGCACATGCCTCGAATTGGCTGTGCGCTTGCGGGCGGGAGGTGGAGTCTGGTCGAACCTATCCTCCAACGGACCCTGGAGGGCCTCTCCGTCACCGTCTACGACTATGGCCCCTACAACCCGTAGGACGTACAAGCACTGCAAGAAGTGCGGTACCCGAGCCCGGAAGACCGGACAGACCTTCGTCTGGAGAGGCTTCGGGGGAACTCCCAAGGGGACCGTCACCGTCTACGGATGTCCCCGATGCCTACATCGGATGACCTCTCGAAAACGAGCCGCTTGACA
>Ga0315285_10000540_pt1 | contig 39179 bp, 68 predicted proteins | sample YL17G09_36_MG_FD_203698 | JGI IMG/M metagenome (GOLD analysis project Ga0315285, IMG submission 203698) | Sediment microbial communities from Yellowstone Lake, YNP, Wyoming, USA - YL17G09_36 | ecosystem: Environmental > Aquatic > Freshwater > Lake > Sediment | place: USA: Wyoming | collected...
GCTGACCTGTTCCGTTCCACACCACAGGTAGACAGAACGTCCCAGCCGGGCCGATTGTTCGACGGCAAAGGCAAGCGCAAAGGTTTCCGTATCGGCCATGCCTTTATCGAGATTTCGGAGGCCCGATGAGGGTCGGTTCACTTCGCCATAAGGAATATCCGCCACGACGGCGTCCACGCTCCCCGCCGGCAACTCCTTCATCACCTCCAGACAGTCGCCGCACGCAATAAGCGCCCGGCCGTCGCGGAACACATCTACCCACTCAGTCACAGTCTGACTCCCCTCACCTATCACCTGCACCATCTGCACCGTCCGCCCGGCGTCGCCGTCGGCTCAAGGGGCTGGGCGCATGACGAGCAGCGGCCCGGCGACGGCAACAACATGCCAAGCGCGTCGGCGCGAGCCCAGAAGTTTAGGTCTGTGCATAAGAGCCAGAGGCGCTTGTTGGCGTCGCGCCATGTCTGATACTTAAGAGGCATGGGGGCGGCGTTAATCACGCTGACTCCTGAGCGGCGGCGAACAGCCCCGGCTCGCCTGCTCGGTCGCTGCAGGCAAACATGGCTGCTGACCTTGTCCACTTCCGAATCAGAGCGTGCCAAGCGCGTGGAACCTTTCGGACTGGCTCATTCGGTCCGCGATAGAACATGGCGAAGGGCAGCCCGCCAATCCCAAATACCCACTCAAGACGATCCTCGGCGGCGCTTGGCGTGTCGCCTTCGTAACCAGCCAGAACGTAACAGCACACTTGGCGATGCCCAAGTCCTGCGCCCCTGAGCATCTTGATAGTCCGCTCGACGTGCGGTTTTTCGGCGGGGATGTCATACGCTGTGTGAACCACCTGAACGCGCATTTGGCCAAGACGGTCGGCAAACCATTGTCGGCAAAGTCTCGAATCCAGTCCGCCGGTAAACTTTGCCGGTCGCGGTTGTTTGTCCAGCATCGCGCAAACAGCTTCGATGTGGTCGCGGGGGCACGCGAGAAGATTGTTGTCCATGACTTCCCAGCCCGCCTTGATTTCCAAGAGTCGCAGTGCGCCCTCGCGCTGAGGCACCAGACAAAAGGGACAACGCCTGATACATCCGCGGCTGGTAATTGTAAAACCGTGGCGTACATAGAGGCCGGGCGTGAACTCAGCAACGGCAGAACCGTAGGCTGGTCCACCAAGGGCAACAGCATATCCTTGAGAGCGCCAGAGCGCGGCCAGCCACTTACTTTTCGGCATGTCCCATCCAAATACGCAGGACACATGGACCTCATCGCACGGGACTTTCCCCAGGGGCGGCCCGCCGAAAAAGACGAGTTCGTCAATCGGCGTATATGATGTCCGTCGCGGAAACACGCGGGCGATCTTCATGGGTGCTCCTCGAACAGCGTGCCCTCGCCCGCCCGGTCGCTGCGGGCCGTCGCGGGCCGCGCCTCGGCGTTAAGTTCTGCCAAGCGCCGCCGGTGCAGTTTAATCTGGCTCTCACGGATGTCGATGCTGATGGCGTGGCGATCGTTCTGCAGGGCCACGGCCATCGTCGTACCGCTTCCCCCGAAGGGGTCCAGAACCACGCCGCCAGGTGGGCAGAATGACTTGACGAATCGCTCGGCCAGGATTTCAGGGAACGGGGCTTCGTTCTCGTGCGCCAGTTTGCTACCCATGACGCCGCCGCCGACGTTGCAACGAATGAGGTTGCCGGGATTGGCGAGGACGGGTACGGCATAGAGGCCGTCGCGGGCGCGATCGCCGTTTGGCTTGCGGCGCGTCTGGACCTTGTGGCTCGGCCGCTTACCCTTCGACCGCACAACTCCGCCGGGGTCAACCACGGTGGCCCCAGAGTCAATGCTGTGCCCCCACTGGTTCACCCTCGCCCCGCTCGACAACCGATTCGCCATTTCTCCGCCTGGCCCCCACTTCGGCGGATGCCCGCAAGCCGTGTTGTCGCTCCACGGCAACTTGCCGCCGTTCGTAGCACAGATGATGAACTCATAGTCGTTTCTGAACCAGTCCGGCCCGCCGCTGCCGGGGATGCCTACCCGACAGAACGCCGGCGGCTTGCGCAGGCATACACCTGCCCGATGCAGGTCCGCCATCAAGAGGGCGGGCGTTGCCGACCATTGAAAGTGCCGCGTCCGCCCCTCGACCACGAACGCCACCAGCCCCTTGCACACGCGCAGGCTGGCCCGCGTGACGGCCACCATCCAGTCAACCCACGCTTGGCCGGAGAGGTTGAACCCGATACCGTAAGTTCTCGCGGCCTCGTAGGGCGGGCTGCCGAAAACAAGGTCCACGCTACCTGGCGCCATGCCGGCCAGAACTTGTAGGCAGTCGCCGCAGACAAGTTGCGTGCGGTCGGTCACGGTCTCTCCTTCCCCTCCGTGAACAGCGGCGCGTCATCGGCCTTCTCGCTCCGGGCCGTCGCCGGCGCCACGGCCCGCTTGATCCTGTCCACGGCCAAGTCGATGTATTCGGGCTTCAACTCGATCCCGACGGCGCGGCGGCCGAGTTGCAGGGCCACGGCGGCCGTCGTGCCGCTGCCGAGAAAGGGATCAAGGACCGTGCACGGTACGGGGGCAAGAGAACAGCCACAGCCAGCCTCCCAGCCAGTCGATCCAGGGCCTGGCAAGGGGTTGTCGTGATCAGCCCCGGTGGCCCTTGCTGCCCGCGTCCGGTCCCATAGGCGACGCGATGCTGCTTGTTTATCCAGCGCGACGGCCTTGCCGGTTGTCTCGCCGCCACACGAGCAGCCGGGACGCCAGCCGAGGGTCTTCGGGGGGGCGTACTCGGCGTAATAGGTATCGTGCTGAAGGGCGTTTGAGTTGTCGTGGCCGCGGGTGAGCCTTCCTGTCGGATCAGAGTTCCAGTCGCCGTATTGTTTGCGTTCCACCACGCGCCGCCACGGCGCGCCGCACGTGGGGCAGCAGCCCTTCTCGGAACTTCCTGCCTTGATGCAAGGTGACACGAGGCCCGGCGGGAAGGTGGCGAAGTGTGCCTCCTTATATGGGGCCGGGTTGACGATGAATGCCAGCGGCCCGTCGCCCTCGTCGTACAGGCCCCGAAAGGACTCGAAGAACCAGTCAGAGTTGCGGCGGGAGCGGCCGCCATCGTTGCCCCAAATGCGTTCGGGCGTCTCCCACTGCGAATGACCACCCCTATCCATCGGTCCGACGGCGCGTTCGACACCGCGAACATTACCCATTGCGTGCGGAGCCGTTTGCCGTCGCATCCGCACCGCCTCGCCGTCATAGAAGTATCTACTGTCCTTGGTGAGCAGGAACACGTACTCGACCGCCGACGTTGGCCGGTCGTTGGCGCTTTCTGGCATGGCGGAACGCTTGAGCCAGGGGCAGGCGGCGCGCAGCCACCAGCCGTCCGCCTGAAGGGCGAAGGCGAGACGCCAGGCCATGCCGACGAGGTCCTTGGGCTTGAGGCCGCTTGTGCCGCGACCTTGCCGGCGAGGGTATCCCTGCTCCTGTTCGTTTTTGTTTCCACTCCATCCACCCCACTTGGTGTCGGAACAGTACACGTCACCTTCATTCAGCCACAGCGTGCCGTCGCTTCTCAGCACTCGTTTTACTTCGCGGAATACCTCGACCATCTTTTCCACGTACTCCGCCGGCGTGGCCTCAAGTCCCAACTGGGCGTCGATGCGGCGGGCGCCGCACTTGCCGCACACGGCGCGGGCTTGATGGCCAGCCGAGCCAGCGTTGCTCAGTTGCTTGCCAGACACTGGCGTGTCGGTCTCAAACCGGCCCACCTTGTGCCCGCACTTCGCGTCGCCGCCCTCCCACGTCGCCGTGCCGTAGTCCCGGAGGCCCCAGTACGGAGGCGAGGTCACCACCATGTGAACTGACTCGTCGGCCATGCCCCGCAGGCCGTCCATCACGTCGCCCTGGTGGAGCACCGCCCGGCCGTCGCCGAAGATGTCGCAAGGTTCAGTCAACGCCTCTCTCCTCACGCCCGCCCGTCCGCGTCGATCATCGCCCGCGTCGCCCCTGGGCGATCCTGCGGCCGCCGGTTATGGTTCTTTCAGTGCCGCCTCGTCCCAGGCGTACCCGCACCGGCGGCAGGTTCGTTCCAGGACCGCAACTCGCACCTCTTCCAGGTACTGAGTGTTCGGTTTCAGCCGCAGTGAACCCGCGGGCTGAAACTCCGTGGCCACATCGGCATATCCGCACTTGGCGCACGTCGCTTTGGGGTTAAACGGTTTCATGGGTTCTCCTCAAAAGTCGCTTTCGTACCACTGGGCCTCCAGCAATGCCGTCTCGTAGAGCGCCACAACCTCCGCCAGGTCCGCGGCCGCGCTCTTGAGTACCGACGCCGCCCCGTCCGTGCGGTTGCGGGCTTCCTTGAGTTTTCACGCGACCATCGCGGCCCCAAGCGCGGCCCGCTCGGCGGCGCTCGGCTGCGGCTCGGTGGGGCAAGGGGCGGAGAGGGGCGTGTCGGTCATACTCCACACATCCCTTCGCAGTCCACCCATCCCTGCCCTACGAGTAGCGGCTCATCGGCCTCGATCTTCGCCTCCGCCAAGGGCACGCGCTGGGAATGAACAAAGACCATACCGCGGATGCCTTTGAGGTTGTTGCGCATCAAGACATCCATCCGGCACGCCTCTTGCCAACTCGCTGGGTCCAAGTCTCTCATGCGCTGCCACTCGACATTGCACCGGAATGGGCAATAGACACAAGCCGACCGTGGCGGGATCGGATGTCCGTGTGAGATCATCCAGCGCTTGCAGTCTTGGCGGGTGATATTCCGGTCCACCAACGGATGCTCATGTGTGACCCACTTCACTGGAGAGGGCGTTGCTCGCCTGACTTCGTCGGCAGAGATTCCCCGAATCAGAATGCACCGCTGGTTCCTCGCCATCAGTCCCCGGGCCTTGTGGCGTAGGGGTCGAATCTTAAACCTCTCTGTGCACACCCGGCGCAACATCCCTCGCGTTCCATCGGGGTTGATTGTGAACAGGGGGGGCAAGGGCGCGCTTTGTTCGCCGCGGCAAGACTGTTCCAGTGCCGCAGTCAATCCGTCCCCGTGTTGCACCTTCGCGAATGGCATTCCCATCTTCGACAGCAAGTAAGAGAGCCAGTGGTAGACCGCCTCCGGTTCGGCACAGGTATCCGCAAAGATGGCAATGTCCGCCCGTTCGATCTCGCCGGCCTGCATCATCATCGCAAGGGTTGACGATTGGACACCGGCACCGAGGGCCAGGACTCTGAGGGGCTGCAGCTCGGTGGGGCAAGGGGCGGTCATGGGCTAATACCTCTTTCCGCCGTGTTTCATCGGTCGGTCGGCATTGAACTTCATCTTGGCCAAGATCGCCTCTGCCACGCGGTATCCTCGAGCTTGGCCGTGGTCCATGACGCGAATCACCACGTCAGCCATTTCTTCTTCTACGCCGGAGAATTCGGGGATGTGGTCACTAGGCGGATTGCCGTGTCTGTACGCTTCCAGCGCCTCGCTGAGTTCAGAATGAGTTAGCGCGATGAAGCGCGTCTCATCTTGAAAACTATCGAAGCTCTTGGCTCTTGCGTTGGCCAAGACCTGAGTCGCCAGAAGGTTCCAGCACTCAACGAAGTCGCTCATGCTTTCGCTCTCCATTTCCGCAGGCCCCCGACCGCGAGGACTACGCGCCCTAGCCCGGTTATTGGCAGGCCGTCACCCTCTCGCTGCCGTCCCTTCCTGTGCCTCAATCCAATCCGACACATCCTTGCCCTCGCCCGGCAACTCTAGCACCCACACCTCTCTCGCCACGCCCACCAGCTGCGCCGCCACGTCTTGTGCATGTGCCTGGCCGGCGTCGTCTTTGTCCGGGATAATGCAGACGCGGCGGCCGGCAAGAGCAGCCCAAGTGCTTAGCCGACTCCATTTGCCGGCGCCACCGGGATTACACGTAGCGATGAGACCCAACGCCGCCACGGCGTCGGCGTCTTTTTCGCCCTCGACGATGAACGCCCACTGGGCAGGATCGGCAGCAAGCAACTCAGGTAGGCGATAGAGGACGCGCGACACGCCTTTGAGATCCCACAGCCAAGCCCCCGCCCCGTCGGGCCGCCGCTGGCGAAAGCCCTTGGGCTTGAACCTGACCACCTGATACAAGAGCGTGCCGTCTTGGCTGCGGTAATCGTACGTGGCGACGATCTCGCCGAGCGGGCCGGCGCCCTTGGCGCGCTTCTCACGGGGCGGGAACAGGGCAGCCATGCGCAAGCCAAGGGCCTGGACGATAGCGATGGCGCCACAGCCGGCAAAACAGTGCAAAAGCACGCGGCCGTCGGCACCGCGAGAGACAGATAGGCTGGCGTGGGCGTCCTCGTGGGCGGGGCAGCGGGCCTCCCAAGAGTTGCCCTGAGCCCGGACGCCCTGGAGGCGCGACAAGATGTCGGCGACGGGATCAGTCACGGGGTTACCTTCTTGGTGGCGGCGTAGGCGGCCAGGGCCTTGTCGATGGCGTCGGCCCAGGCGCGGAGATCGCGCTGCGCCTCTGGATCAGTTGTCATGCCCGCCGCCAGTAATCGCAGGTGACCCGCCGCCGGCATCGCCTTCGCCAACCGCTCTGCCTCGGCCCAACCCTGCTCGCCGTGGGCCTTGGCGGCGTTTGCCTTCTCGGCGAACTCGCGCCACAACTTACCCATTTCTTCAAGCGTCCACTTCCCCGTGGCGTCCCGCCACGTCGTGTCGTTGACGACCGCCCACGCCTCTGCGGAGTCTAGGCCACCGCGTTCGGCAAGGCTGGCAAGCGACTGAAAATGATTCCGGTGCGCTTGGGCCTCATGCGGTGCCATCACGGACCATGGCACGGTAGGACCGCCTTGGATGGGAAATATCCTCCCAGCCGCCCGCAGTTCCCCGATGCGCGCCTTGGCGGCGGCGAGTTGACGCTCCTCACATCGGCGGGATATGGCCGCGCTCCAGTGCCAAGGCCCGGCATCTCGCGGCCATTGCCAACACAGACGACCGCATTCGGTGCGGACTTCCCAGTTCCCATCCATCTTGACGACTTCCGCCCCGCAGTCGGGGCAATTCTCTGGCTCAGGCATGTTCCACCTCCACAAGACGCGCCCACCCTATGGCCCGCGCCAATTTCTTCGCACATGAAACGCCGTCCTTTTCGTCGTCGAACTCCACGATCTTGCCGTCCCTGTCTTCAAGGGGAATCTCAATTCTGGTTCCCGGTTTCCGCCACAAGACCTTCCAGCGTTTTGGTTCAGCCATGTTCGCCCTCCTTCAAATTTTGCTTTGCCTCCTGCCGCAGCATCTTCGGTACTGCCTACCCGATCCGCACGGGCAACGGTCCCTGCGCCGTATGCCGGCCAATGCCCGTCGCTCCCTTGGTTTCGGCATGGTATCCATGCACGCCACCATCGCGGTCAAGGCAGCAACAGACAGTCTCCTCTTGGTGCTCACGACTTCCGCCCCGCAGTCTGGGCACTTCGTCGGCGTCTCGGGCATCAGAATCTCCCTTCGTACCCCCTGTTCACTCAATGTTCACCGTCGGGCCGATGCCATGTTGCCAATCTTCGGCCATGTCTCGATATATCAGGTTGTACTCGTTGTCGCTGATCCGCCTGATGCGGCGCCAGATGCCGACAACGCGAACCTCCGTGCGCTTCTGGCCGTCCGGCCCCTCGACGATGCGGCACAGCTGGTCATACTCCGTCCAGAGATAGAGGACTTTGGCTGGTGGCGTCGCGGTCGCCGCTGTGTCTCCCCGTCTCAACTGACGCCTGCCTTCCGCTCTGCCTCGCGCCGATACTCTTCCGTTCGCAGGCAACGCCCGTGCATGTCATGCGCCGCCGACTTACAAAGTCCGTACGGACACCGTCGGGCAATCTCTGTGGCGTCAAACTCGGAGACGCCGGCGTGGCGCAGGCATTCGACAAACCACGCGCGCTGCTCTTGGAGTTCCTGACCCATGCTATTTTGTCACCTCTGTCACTGGCTCATATTCCGCACACTCGATAACCCGCCCCGAGACCGGATGTTTACTACACCCTGCCGCCGTGGCGTCAAGAATCTTATGCAGCGTCGGGCTGTCCCGCGGCGGCGCGCCGGGGAGGCGGTGAGTGCAGGTATCGCAGGGGCTATCCACGCCCCGCCCCCTTCTCGCCCACCAACTCGTACACCGGCGGCCGGCTATGCATAGGCCGCACGCCAATCTGCTTGACCCGGCCCTGCTTACGCAACTTGCGTATCCGCTTCGCCGCTCCGTCGTACGAGAGGCCGTACTGCTTCATCAACTCGCGGACCGTCATGCCGCCGCTGGCGAGAACGGGCCGGTCTCCCGCCATCGCGTCGCGCCACGCCGCCAGCACGTCGCTCTCTGTGATCTTGCGACTCATAGACATACCTCTTGCTCACGAGCCGGAGAGCGCACCCAGTGCCGAGTGTACAAATCCGAGTCGCCTTGCCGCACCACGCTGCCGCCAATTTGGGGCATAGACTGCCGAGCACCGGGCAGGCGGAAGGCGTAGGGCGTTTTGAGTTGCCAGGCCGGACAGGTGAACGCGATACCGTAGCCCAGGCTCGTCGGCACACGTATCTCGATGTGGCGGTGTCGGTGTCCGCGAATCAGCACGTCGGGCGGACGGTGTCGCCAACGTCCCGCCTCGGCGTAGGCTTCGGCTAGTTCTTTCATCACGGCCGTGCTCTCGTAAGTCTGGGAGCCCGTGGAGCCGATGTGGTGCGTGCCGTGCACAAGGCCCTTGCCGAGCCGAATCCACACCTCCCATCGGGCGTGTCGGCCGTCGCGGTCGGGCACGGCCCCGAGACGCTGGGCCAGGCGCTCTTCCTCAACGCCGCTCGGGCCAACGTGGGCCTCTGTGCCGCGGATCATATAGAGGCGGCCGCCGCACGCTCGATAGATGGGCGCCAAGACGCGGTAGGCAATCTCGGCCTGGTCGGCGAGGTTGTGGGATATCTGCGACGTGCTGCCGTGGTGGACGCCGTCCAGTGTGTCGCCCACAACAAGCACGGCGTACGGCTCGCGGTGGCACGCCTTCGGCACCCAGTCATCCCAGAACTCTCGCCACCATGACCACACGGCGCGCTGTATCCGAGAAGGCCGATAGTGGCCGCCGTCGTCAAGGGCCGCACCGTCGGGCGGACACAAGCCGAGCCGACACCCGCAATGCAAGTCTGAGACAACAACAAGGTTGTGTATAGGTCGATTAGCCTTACTCACTTGCTCTCCTTTGGCACACGCCACGCCAGCCAGCCCCAGATCGCCAGTCCGGTATAGACCGCGAAAAGTGCCGCCTGCTCGTAGGCTCCAATGTAGAAATCATAAACCAGCCACGCCGCATCGGCGATGGCCCAAACAGCAAAGCCCCATCGGATCTTGCGGATGTTTGCAACCGTCGCCACAAGAGAGGCCAGGGTGACGAGCCACATCATGTTTTGGCTCCAGTGTCGGCGGACCTGGCGCCCGGCCTCGCCGCCAGCCGTCTCACCTTGCCCCGCGGCACCAAGTCTTGTATCTCTATCACCCACGGCGCCGGAATGGCCACCACCTCCGACAGGTTCTGGTTGCCGGGGCACACCGACCCGACAATGATGACCTTCTCGGCATCTTGCTTGACGATCCGGCCGACGGTGCGCACCGTACCGAGCGCCGAGTCGAGGGCTTCTTCGGCGGTCATCCAACGATTCGACGACGCGGCGTCATGCCACGTGATCTCGACGATCTTCGCGATGCTGTGACGTTTGGCCATTAGTCGATACCCTTAATGATGGTCTGGTGCGGGATGCCCAAGACGGCGCCGAGAGCCAGGATGTCGTCGGCGGCGCCGCGACGCGTGCCGGGATTGGGCGGCTTTCGCAGCAAGAATGTTGCCGGGTCGAGCCGCCCCGCCGCGGCGAGATAGGCATAGTGCAAGGCGCGCGTCGTGTCGTCGCTGGGCCTGGGACGGGTCACATGGACTCCTTGGAGCGGACGGGCTTGTAGGCGCAGGGGTTATCGGGGTGTCGCTGCAATCGTCCGGCAGCAAAAAGTTGTTCGCCGAGATAAGCGGCGGTCGATCCGGGCGTTACGGATGTCCAGCCGGTTTGCCAGTCAAGATACTCTTCGGTTTCGTCCTCAAAGTGGACGAACTTCTCATCGAGTAGCGTTGCGTTCAGCCTGTCATTCTCTTTCTCGGCGGCACCTAATGCCTCTCCGGCCTCGCGTACCGCCACGCGAGAGTCGGCGACGGCGGCGTCGGCTCGCGCGGCGTAGGCCTCGGCGGCGACGCGGGCCGCGGAGGTAATAGCCAAATTATTCCGCAGGTCCTCAATCTCGGCCCGCTGCTTATCCCATACAATCTCAATGACTACTGGATGGGCCAAGACTCGGCACTTGAGACAATGTGTGCCGTGGTTAATCAGCGATCCGCATTGCGGACAAACGCGGTACATCTTCGGTCCATCGGGCGGCCAGTTCGCGGCGAGTTGGTTCTGAAGCATGGTGACGTGGGCCTCGGCGGCGCCGGCGCGGTTCTCGGCTATAGCCAAGAGCCACCCATACCGGCCCTGCTCGGCCACGCGATAGAGCGCCTCGGCGGCGGCACGGCCCTTGGCTTCGGCCCGCAACTTAGAGATCTCGTCGGTGTCGGCGCGAAGGTTAGCCTCGTGTTCGTCTATGGCCGTCAGCAGCGACAGAATGTTAGCGCGTTGCCGGGTGCACCGCTCGTCCAGTTCCTTGGCGCGCTTCTCGACATGGAACAACCGACCGTGGGCGACAAGAACGGCGGCATTGGCGGCGTCGCGCTCTTTCTCAGCCCTCTCGGCGCGGCACACCTGGCAATCGTCATAGTCGTCACCGTCACCGTCAATGTCGATACAGCTCAAGAGATACCGGCGCGCGTGGACGCAGTCGCAGCCGTCCGTTTCCGCGCCGGGGGTGTCGAGAAACTTGATGCGGGCCTCAGCGGCGCCGGCACGCTTGTTGGCGGTGGCACACTGGTCCACCAGCGTCGAGATAAGCACGTCAACGCAGTTGCGGCCCGCGTGTTGACGTACCAGGGCGTTCAGGTCCAGGCCCGCCGCTTTCGCCCAACTGAAGCATGGCAGGATATAGTTATCTTCGTAGTTTCGCCACTTGTCGGTAGCGGCGGCAAGTTTTCGGCTCAGCGCTTCCACGGCGGCCGATCCGGTACGGGCTTCGGCTGTCTCGGCGCGCTTGTCGGCGCTATCGCGCTCGGCCTCGGCCTTATCGGCGTGGACATTAGCGTCGACGGCCCGCTTCGTGGCCGCGTCCCTCTCGGCCCGCGCGGCGTCACGCTCATTCTCGGCAGCGCACTTCCACGTCGACATCTGGCACAGTTGGCTGTTCAACTCTGAGATGGCGGTGTCGGCGCTATCGCGCTCGGCCTCGGCCTTCTCGGCGCGTTGCGTGGCGTCACGCTCACGCCGAAGCGTTGCTTCGTATACTTGTTGGTTAGCGTCTGCGTTTATTGTTGCCAAGTCTTGGGCGGCCCGCAGAGTTGCCTCGGCCTTCTTGGCACGCTCTTGGGCGTCGTCGGCTCGTTTGGTGGCGAGGGCGTGACGCCCCAGTACCCCGTCACGCTCGGCCCGCATCTTGCCTAACTGTACCGTCAGGCACTGCACACCGCCGCGCTGGTGGAGCCAGACCACCCATTGCTTGTCCGCGTTTATGCCGTCGTCCCGATCTATCCATTCACTTCCGCAGTCGGGGCACGTCGGGCCGGTCTCGCCGGTGGCTGTGGCGGCGTGTACTTTCATGGCAGCGAGTTCGCGCTCGTAGCAGGCGGGTGGGCGAGATTCCCATTGCCAAATACTAAGAGAACGGCGAGCCACGCGACCACAGTTCATTATGGCCCGTTCAGTTCCGTCAATATTAGTAAGTCTCGTTCCCAGAGATGCCCCGCAGTCGGGGCACTTCGTCGGAGCCGTCTCGATATCAGCCATTGACCTTCTCCTTTTCACCCGCCGCCCTGTACCGCGGCATATCGTCCAGTTCCGCCGGCAACACGCCGCGCTTGACCATCGTTTCCGTGTGGGCCAGGAACATCAGATTGCACAGCACCGCCGCGGCGTGATCCTCGTCGTCGTCTCCCGCCGCGACGGCGATCATGTGCCGCATAGTGCTCTCCGTAGTTCTCGCCAGGGGGATACCCCGCTCCCAGTTGCGGGGGTTGTACTTCTGGGCGCCAAGGTCTAGCCACGCCACAAGTCGGCGCAGGGCCGCCGTGGGCGGGAAGTCCAGCGACAGGGGCCGGCCGGCGATAACGAACATGGCGTTCCATGAGGCGAGGGCGAGCCAGTCGGCATCGGCGCGACCGTCACGCCACGCCTGGAGGTACGCCCACGCCTTCATCAGCGTTCGCGTGCCATCGAGGTTTGGCTGTCCCTCGTGCGCGGCCGCGGCGTCGGCGAGTCGCCACAGCCAGCACGGGCTCAAGAGACCAACCGGCGGCTTGTCGCCGGCGGCGTCGCGCACGGCGCCGGTCGAGAACTCTTGCCGGGTGCCGCTGTCGCGCATGGTGGGGCTGAAGGCGGGTGGCGGCTCAACGTCCGTGCCGGGGCCGCCCTGGATGTAGGGCTTGGAGCGAATGACGGCTCCGGCGGGTGACGTGGTGCCACTCGCCACAACGCGCACCGGGGCGACAGCACCGCCGTCAAGGTGCAGAGGAAACTTCGGATCAATGACCACGTTGTCTCCTTTGGTTAGAAATTCGATAATGTACTCATCGAGTCTGGGTATCAGCACTTGCAGGCGACGGCCCAACTCTTTGAGCCAGTCGGGCGTAGCGTTTTTGATTTCTTGCTGTGTAAACCTGCGATCAAACATGTACCTAACCCTACGCCAGTCGTCGGCGGCGCCGGGCGCATCGGCGGGAGCAGTGCTCTTGCGGACGGAAACCCTGGCAGCCTTGCCAGCATCGAGAGCATCCCATCGACCGTCCTCGCGGTACACCCTGAACGGGGGTTGCGTGCTCATTTGCTCTCCCCTCTCAGCCTGTGGTACTCGTCCAGGAACAGTGCCTCTGCCGCCATCGGCGGGTGACACTTAATCCTTTTCTGCGCCGCCCGGTCCGGTCGCACGCCGGCGACATACATCTTCCACAAGCCGTAACCCATGCCGAGCCGGGCTGCCTCCGTCATCGTCTCAATCTGATCGGCCCTGTGGACTATGGCTTCCTCGTCTTTCGTTGGCGGCGCGATGCCGAGGTCGCGTAGGATGGCGGCCTGGAAGCGGGCCTCGATCTCGGCGTAGCCACCAAGGGCTTGTTTGATCGGCGTCGCCATGTCTCGCAAGCCGCACCCCTCGGCGGCATCGTGCAAGAGGCCAAGCAGCTGAATCCACGGCACACAGTTGCCAAGTATTTGCGCCGTGCGGACGCAGTGCTCGGCCACGGTCAATCGTGGATTGGTCTGACCCGAGAACCGATACTCGCCGGCGAGGCCGTAGGCGACGCACTCGATGGTGAAGGTGCCGGGCGGCGGGTCGGTGTGAATCGGAACCCGCGCGTGGCTGTAAATCTCAATCCATGCATCGGTGTCGGGGGCGGGGGGCGACTCCACGGTGCGGATAGCGCCATCGTCGCCGACAAGGTGTCCGGGTGGCCAGTATCCCCGGCCTGCGGCGGCCTGCGGCGCGGCGGGCAAAACGACCTTGGCGGGAGCTGTCCAACACCAAAAGCACACGTTGCCCGTATTGTCGACGGGTCGTCCACACTTGCGGCAGTAGAGCATATCTACTCCTTTGCCAGACTGTACGGGCCGGCCCGGCTGGCTAGAGAATACGGCGGTCGCCGGCGGATCGACGCGGGTAGCGACTTCGGTAAATACGGGCTGGAGTGCCCTATCGTTTCTTCGGCGGCCACCGGCGCCTTTTTCTTGCCGCCCGGCTCGCCCCGTAGCGCCGTCTTGCATCGCTTGGCACACCCCTCGGCGGCGCGGGCCCTGGCCTTAAGTATCGCCCGGTCTTTGATGTCCTCGCCGCCGAATAGGCCTCGGCGGTAGGAGTCGAGCAAGACGTCAAAGTCTGTGATCTTTGCACTCATCGACCGCTTCATGGCAAGGTCAAACCGCTCGTACATATCTGCCGTTCCGTCTAGCACCAGCCAGTACGCATCGAATAGGTACTTGCGCGCCGCCGCCTCGGCGTCGGCAAGTTCCCGAGCTGCTGCCGTAGCCGGCGGCGCCTTGGGCTGCTTATGCTCGGCGAGGGACTGTTTGCGCTCAGCGAGCGACTGGTTAATCATGGCTGATACCAGGCCGGCCGCCAAATCCTCGATGGCCGCCACCTCGGCGACGCCGCGCGTCATGTCCGGCGGCAACTTGTCAGCCAGATATGAGGCTATCGTATCGTGCACGACTTCGCGCGTGCGGCACTGGGCCAAGACCTGGCGCCAGTGAATACGGCGCTGCCGCGACGTGATGGTGTACCATTCGGCTGACTTACTCACTCGTCATCCCTTCCTGTTCCAGCGTCGGCTCGGAGGCCACGATACCCTCCTGCCGTGCGTTGATCGCCCGTGCCACGTCGCCGGCACTGCGGGCCAAGACGTAGATACCGCCGAATCGCGTCACCATCTTCTCGTAGTCGCCCTGCTCTCGCCGCTGTGTATCAGCGCCGGCCTTGACCTCGACCTCCAGCCGCACCCCGTCGTGCGGCCGGTAGAACACGGCTTCACACCGCGGGCACGTGGTGGCCATGCGCAGCCGCAGGATGCCGGTCAAGTCGGCCTGGCCGGCGACGCCGAATCGCACGAGCCGGCCGCCGTACCTCGCCGCGCCGACACTGGCCGGCCAGATCCGCATGTCGGGCCGCGTGCCGTACTCGGCCAGAATGGCGCGAAGGATGGTGTTATGGTTATGACCCATTGGCGCAGTCCGAATCAAAGGCCGTCCGAGAGCCTTCCCAAGTTCCTCGCCACCTCTTGCTAAGTCGAATGGCTCGCTCTACAACCGCGCGGCTTTTACATGATTCGCTCTCGCCAGGACTCTCAGTTCTTGCCGCCGAAGCAAGCAAGACCCGACCCGGCGAGAGCGCTTCTGTTTTTGTGATCATATCCCTCTACCTCGCCGCCCGTCTCGCCTTCTGTCTCGCCCGCTGCCCCGCTATCGCCGCCCGCTGCGGCCCCAACTCTCTCGGCAACACCCCCGCCTGGACGAGCCGCCGCCGCGCCAGCCGCATCACCCGCGCGTGCGGCCGGGCGAACTGATGCAGTTGCTTGTCGGTCAGGCCGGCCAGGGCCTTCAAGATGATGGCCGGGTTGTTGCCGACATGGTCGGCGGCCAGCAGGGCCTTCTCGAGCGCCGCGTAGGCCGAGGCAATCTCTTGTTGATTGGTCACGGCTTAAGCCTCCGGGTATCGGCGAGTCGGGCAAATCTAGTGTCGATACGCCTGAATTTGGCCTTGATGGCATCCGCGTCGCCGACTCGACAAATCCGCCCCAGCGCCTTGGCGTACCTGATTCGCATGTCGGACGAAAGGTTGCAACTTATCAATATGTCGGCGCGGTCCCAGTCGCCAAATTCGTCCCGGTAGAGCGCTAGCACTTGCGCCTCGATGCTCTTTTTCTTCCTCACGATCTCCGCCTCCTCGACACCCTCTCCCAGTAGTCATACTCCGCCGCGTCGACGCCGCGAAAACTTACCCACCACCAGCGCCGCGCCGCCCTGTACCACTGCCGTAGTTGTCGCATGGCCTCTCCTCAGAACGGCGAGTCGTCGTCCGTCGCCCCATCCCCCGCCGCCTCGCCCTCTGTCGCCGCCACTCGCGGCAACCCGAACTTCTCTCGTATGCTGTTTGCCTTACCCGCCCCGACGAATCCCATCGGCCACACACCGAAGATGTCCCGATACCTATAACTCGCCCAGCCCCGCTTAAAGCCTTTTCTCGCGGCGACGGCGACAAGGCTCTCGTACACTTCGCGCTTCTCGGCTTGGCCGGCCTTGGTAGCGTCCAGCAGATCCCCCCCCGCGACGACCGGCCACTCGCCGAAGCGCTCGTGATATTTGACCGCCGTCCATCCGTCCGCGAAGCCAGCAGCCTCGCGCTCGGCGTCCAGGAGTCGCCAGATCTCCCGGCGGTACTCGAAGGTCGAATCGTCAAACTCGCCCAACTCTCCAGGCTTCGCATCGGGCCTGCGGTGCTCCGCCGCCACGGGTTGCCAGCCACACTCGGGGCAGGCGTACCGGGCTGGGTCGAAGTAAAGCCCGCACGCCTTGCACCGTCGCAGGTTCAGCGGCTCGTCGCTACCGACCTTCGAGCCGGGCAGGATCGAATAGGTGAGCCGTCGCGTGACAAGGCCGTGGACGTGGTGGTTGCCGGCGTGGTCAAGGACGATGGCGCCGGCCTTGCCGTCGCACACCCGCATGATCCGGCCGAGCATTTGTAGGTGAAGGTTAAGGGAGGCCGTCGGCCGGGCCACGATGGCGCATTCGAGGGCGGGCAGGTCCCAACCCTCTGTCAGCACTTGGCAATTAGAGACCACATGCGTCTCGCCACTGGCGAGTCGGGCCAAGATATCCTCTCGCTCCTGGACCTTCGTGCTGCCGTCAAGGTGCTCCGCCGGTATGCCGGCCGCCACGAACGCCGCCATGATCGTGCGGCTATGCTCAATGTCGACCGCGAAGCAAACCGTGCGGCGCCCCGCGGCGCGGCGCCGCCAGGTCTCAACGATGTCGCCGATCAACTCCGGCCGGTTGCTGCGCTCGCCAAGGGTGGCGAGGTTGTAGTCGCCGGCGATTACGCGGATGCCCCGCAGGTCCGGCGAGTGCGAGGCCCAGACGCGGGGGGCGTGAAGCCAGCCCTCGGCGCAAAGCTCGTCGGGATAGGCGGCGACGACGATCTCATCAAACAGGTCACCGAGGCCGTGGCCGTCCAGCCGGAACGGCGTTGCCGTCAAGCCGAGGCGCAGGGCCTGGGGGTAGGCGTCCAGAATCTCCCGATAAGTGTCGGCCGTAGCGTGGTGGGCTTCGTCGATAACCACCAGGCCCACGTCGGCGGGCATCTCGCGGCGCACCAATGTCTGGACGCTAGCCACCTGAATCGGCGCCAGGGGGGCCGGGGGCACGCCAGCCTTGATGATGCCCACCATGCCGCCAAGGCGCTCCAGGTGGGCGGCGGCCTGCTCGACCAACTCCTTGCGATGGGTGAGCCAGAGCGTTGGGACGGCGAGGCGGGAGGTCAGGTCGACGGCCATAACCGTCTTGCCCGAGCCTGTCGGCGAGACGAGGATGGCGCGATTGGTCAGGTTTCCGCGCAGGACACGGATCGTCGCCTCGACGGCCCGCTCCTGAAACGGCACGAGGGCGAGGGGCTGGCCGTGGGGGGCCGTCGAGGTCCAGCCGCGATGGGTGTCGGGCGTCGGCACAGTCAAGGCTTATCCTTCAGGGGCATCAGGGCACCCTCTCCGCCGTCGAAGCAAAAATAGATGGACTTCAGCCGCTCCGCCTGATGCCAACTCTTGGCGCCGGGCAGGGCGTCGATGAGTCGGTAATACTTGCGGGCAATGATGGTGCCGGGCCGAAGTACAACGATCCCATCGTCAGCCGTGACCGTACTGCCGCACGACTCGCAGGTAACGAGGCCGGGCCGAGTCTTGGGATCTGTGGGCCACGCCAAAAGTAAGTCGGCGTCGGGCCGAACGATTACGCCGGCCGCGCCAGGACAGCCACGGTCGGCGGAATCGGCCTCGCCCGGCGCCGGCACGGCGACGCAAATGCAAGCGTCGCTCGCATACCGGACGCCCTTAGACACCCACGGCTGCGACAAGACGTAGTGGCCGTTATCGTTATCGGCAGCACAGAACGGCTGAAGGTCGATGGTCATTTTCTCGCCCTCGCTTCCTCCCCCAAGTCGCACCTTCTGTATCCCATCTTCCACAGCAACTCGGCGACGGCGCCCGCGGTCTCGTTCACGGCCGGCTCGTCCAGGTCCGGCAACGCGGCGTGCAAGACTTCGTGGGCGGCGCCGTCGAGTAACTCTTGACCAGCCAGCCGAGCGTGCAAAACAATCAGTCGCCTATCGAAATGACACGCCCCGTCGTCGACCTTCAGGCGGCGCCACGTCGTGCGCCACGGCTTGCCGCGGATGGTATGCCGGATGATGGGCAGATTGTTCACGCTCTCTCCCTGGCGGGCGGCGCCCCTCGACGCCGCCCGCCCGTCACAAAAAGTGCACCACTACTCGTGACGCCTTGCTGTCAAAGAAAAGGTCCGCGTGGGCGCGGCTTGCAGTTAGCGGTAGGGGTAAGCGCTCCGGCTTTCCCGGACTATCCCCAATCGAACGCAGGCTGCCTACGGCGCTGCGGGCAAGGGTTCCTGGCGTTAAGCGAGGCAGTCACCGCCGCCAGTTCACCTACCGCGCGACCGAGCCTCCAGTTCCTGGGCTGGCCCCAGGCGCTGCGGACCTCTTTACTTTGCAAAGAAAAGGTCCGCCGGTCGGATTCCCGCAGCGCAACGCCCGAGGGCGGCTGCGACCACTGCTTGCGAGCAGTACCGACGTTCAGGGATTTTCCCGGACGCGCCAGGGCCGCAAGTATTACCCTCGACCACACGCCCGGCAGCGGACCTATTCACTTGTCACGGCTTGTCATAGCGGTATGATCTGGCTCGGCCCGTCCTCGCGGACCCGCGCCCACTCCTGCGGCGTCACGTCCGCAAATGCCCGGCCGGAGAACATCTCGCCGACGATCCTGAACCACTCCCGCTCCAGGTCTTTCTGCTCCAACTTCTTCCCGCCGCCACTTGCCGCGAACGCCGCCCATGCCTGGTCCATCGTGCACGCGAGGGCTGCGGAAACCGCCGCCGGAGCCGGAGCCTTGGCGGCCGGCGGCGCCGTCGGTGCGCCAGCGGGCTTGGCGGTCTGGACAGACGTGCCGCCGGCGTTGGCGCGGAACCGTGCGCCGAGCCGGTTCTTAATGGCCTGAGCCTTGGCGTCATCGGCCCGAGTCACGCCGCCGCCGCCCGTCGAGCCATAGGGATTGAGCCACTGGACCTTCAGGCGTTCCTTCTCCTCGAACGTCTCGAACTCGCACGTGATCTGCACCGGCTTGGTCGATAGGGCGGCGACGTTGGCGGCGCTGGAGTATTTTGGATCGTCGCTCAACCAGAACGGATCGGCGCCGTCCCATCCGAACGCCGCCTTGAGGGCGTCGATGGTGAAGGTGTTGAGTGAACCATTCTTGCATTCCATGTACTGCCACGACGTGATGTGCTGGCCCTCGCATGCCGCGAAAGACCCGTCGGGCTGCTTCTCCTCGAACACCTCGAACTTAACAATCAGTGTCGTCAGGTTGTTCTTCCCCGTCTCGTCGATGCCGCGCTCGATGGCGCGGGCGTGAAACACGCCCTCTCTGTCCAACTGTGACATATATAGCTCCTTGTTGGCCCGGCGCCTTGCCGGAATTCTATTTCTCGCAGATTGCCGCTAAGGCAATTTGTGCGAAATACCCTACCCGAGCAACTTCCGCCACAACGACACATCGCCCTTGGTGAACACAATGGTGTCGGCCAGCGAGCGGCTCTTGGCCAAACACCACGGCTGCTCTTGCGGGTAGATCGTCCGGCTGCCCCTACCCTTAGCAACGCCGTCCTTGGCCACCTCGATGTCGTACCCCAGGAACAGCACGTGGTCGCACCACTCCTTGACCCGGGCCCGGATCGACTGCTTCTCGGCGTGGTATAGACGCGGCTCGAACCGTAGATAGTCCTCGCCGGCGGGATTCGGCACCGTCGCCGTGCAGTCGTGACAGACCAAGATGACATTGCGGCCGGCCCGCTTGTGGGCATCGAGGTCAGCGAATAGACAACAGAACTCATCGTACAGGTGCCGGTAGCCCTTGCCGTAGCCGTAATCCTCGATGCGATCCGCCGACTTGCCTTTCTCCGTCTTGACATTCGCCAGTACCCACGTCAGGCACGCGCTCTCGGCGGCGGTCAGACTGTCGATTACGATGGTCTTGATCTCGTCCCAGCCCGGCGCCGCCAGGGCGGCTCTCAGACCAGCCCAGTCCGTAGCCGGAATGATCCGCACGTCCCTGCCCTCCAGGTCGCCAGACTCGGCCAGCACCGGCAGGCTGTCGTCGAGATCCGCCACGGCGATAGGGCCGGGGGCCAAGAGGGCGAGACTTGTCTTGCCGATGCCGCCGGGGCCGTACAACTCAATGGCGTGGCCTGTCGCCTTGCGGATGGTGGCGAAGGCGACGGCGCCGCCGGCGGGTCGCGGCGTGCTGCGGGGCCGGGGGGTTGGTGGCGGCGGCGTGGGGGCCGTGGCCTTTGCGTCGCGGGCGGCAAAGGCAGCCGCTTCGGCCGACTGGCGAGCCTGTTGCGCATACACCTCGGCGCTGTGGGGAGTCGGTAGGCCCGCCGCCGCAGCGTTGGCCAGCGCGGCCGAGTCGGCGGCGTCGGCTGCGTGGTCATCAGCCCTCTCAATGGCCTCGCCGGTCTCCGGCGTCGGCGGCTCGCGATTGATCTCCTGGTTATCGGACGCATCGTTCGCGGCTTCCTGCGCTTCGGCGTCGTGTGCAGCATGCTCACTGAACGTCGGCAAGGGCAGCACCGGCGTGGCCATCAACTCGGCATTCAGCGGCAGCGGCGCCGCGGTGGGCGCCGCCGAGTGAGCCATGAGCCTTGCCGGCCCGCCGACATTCCATGTCTTTGGGGGGCCTGCGGGGGCCGCCGGCGGCGGCGTGGGGGCAGTCGTACGGGGTGCGGTCATGCGGGGTCTCCTCTGTTACAGTTCCGGGGGTCCAGCCGACGCCGCGGCGGCGCAGGCTTGAGTATTATCACCGCAAGGTCGCGGAGTACGCTTCGGCCCACACGTGAATCGCTTTAGCGTACGCGGTCACGGTAGCATCGTAGGCGTTCACAATCTTGGAGTGATCGCCCACGATTTGGTCGATCTTCCCAAGTTGGGCGTGAGCCTTGACGGCCTTGGCAGACGCAGCCAGAACGGCTTTGTATGCCACATTGAGACGGGCGCGTGGCGTGGTAGCGGTCATGCGGGGTCTCCTGGTACGGGGGCGGGTTTGCCAGTGCAGGCATCGTGATACTTGGTGGCCGCCACCAGCATGAGGCGAAGGGCCTCAGTGTAGTTGGTGCAGGCCAGTTTGTAAGCGTTGTACGCCTCCATGCCGACGGCATGAGCTGACTGGACTTCGGCGAGGGCGGCGGCGCATTTCTTGGCGCGCCACGGCGGCCACCATTGCGGCGACGACGGAGGATCAATGGGCGGGCCAAGGGGCACGCGGCTCATGGTCTCGCCCATGTAGGCCATAGACAAGGCGCCCATGCGAGATCTCCTGGGGCGGGGGCGGCCAGTTCCGGGTGCACGTTCTCAAGCCGCTTATATCCTGCCGGCGGCGAGTCACCATCCCACACCGTTATGCCTTGAAGGCACAGATCAGCATACGAACACCACGGACAATTCCACTTACTCACGCTCGCCGGCCACAAGTTGTGGCAACGCCGATAGCGAAGCAACTCGGCCTCTTGACAGACTTCGCGTTGATATGTGGCGAGCTCGCCGTCGGTGCGGGCGATCTCGCGGCGCCCGAAGTAGAAGTCGGGCCGCTCGCCGATGTCCTTGAGAAGTCGCGCGCCGAACTCCTCGGGCGTCTGGATGCGGGCCTGGAGGACGTAGCCCTTCTCGGCATCGGCTGAGAGCCGCGGCGTGCCGTCTTTTTTTATCACCCGCTGGCCAGCGGCATCGAGTACGATCTTTAAGCCGTCGGCGTCGAGTGTCGGCACCTGGACAGGTCCGATACTTGGCCGCCGCGTCGCGTCGTACAGAACGCGCGAGACGTTATGGCCGTCCAGTCGGGCACCGATCATGTAGTGGCTGATCTGCGGGTCGCGGCGAAGCCGCAGCCAGTACTGCGACTCGGGCGCGATGTCATCGCCCGTGGTCTTGCGTTCAAGGATTGACGACACGGCGCCGGCTATCACGAGGTCGTCGATCTTGCCGGCTAGACGAAAACCGCGGACGCGCTTCCCGGTGTCGGGGTTCCGCAGGATATGGCAGAAGGCGTGCTCGACGCGGACATACTCTAGTTTCTCGTCTTGATACCGCCACAGGTGGCCAGCCAGAAGGTTCCGCACGGTCTCCCGCTCGACACCCCAGGCGTGCGGGTCGGTGTTCTGCGGCACGGCCTCATAGGCCAGCAAAGCGGCGTACGGATCGCCCGGCGGCGTGCCGTGGGCACGGGCCAGCCCGCCGTGAAAGACCGTCCCGATCCTCGCCAAGGGCGCGTCGTCGCGGTCTCGCGCGAGACCTTGCTCGTAGCGAAGCCAGTGCTGATAGGCGCAGCGGCGAAGGCAGACGAGGCGCGAGACAGTGAGAAGGTTATCGGTCGGCATGGTGCCCTCCCTTGCGATTCTGCGGATACTTCGCCTTGGGACCGCCGGCACTAAGCGTGGCAGCCAAAAGAAGAACGAGAGCGGCGCCGCCATACAAGAATATGGCAATTAGATGATTCCACGGCTCAGGCAGAGTAATCACGCATTCGCTCCCATGCGATCCTGCGCCCCGAACGGCTCCTCGCCGTCCATCGCCGCGAACCCCTCCTCCAGCCGCTCCCCGTACGGCCTCTCGTCGGCCGGCCCTTCAACGCCTAACTCCTCATCCTCTTCCTCTCGCGCCCTAGCATCTTCGGCGTCAAGTCTCGCGTAGTAGGCGGCCATGTGTAGCCTCTGATCCTCGCGGCGATGCGCCAATTCTTCGGGTGTCAATTCGTCACGGCGCGGTCGGCGGCGGCGGCTCATCGTGTGCCTTTGTCTGGTGCGGCGTCGCCGCCGGAAGGGTTGATGATTGCGGCATCAATCAAGTCTTTCGTGTGGCCATGCGCCCGATGGCAACAAATCCTCTGCTTGTTCTGCTTGTTCGTCGGCCCTGGCGGCCACCTCGATTGCAATGGCTGCGGCATAGGCGTGGCGGTCATCAGGATCAAGACGAGAAACCAGGGCGTCGGCGGCATCGGCGCGACCGTGAGCGCGTCGGGCTATTTGGCGTGCATTGCGGCACGCGTCACGGAGAGCGCGCCGATCCCTCGCCACGTCACCGTTCAGGATAGGATTTTTAATTCCCCTTCCCCTCGCAACTCTAGAATAAATGGTATCTAGACTGGCCTCGGCCAGAGCCTCCTGCTCGTTGCGTTCTGATACCTCTTCGGGCGTTAAGGGGCCTTCGCGGTCTTGGATTTGCCTAAATTCTCTCTCTGCCTTTTGTTGCTCAGATTCTTCGGGGCGCAGATAGTTTCGGCGTGAAACCGGACAATCCGCGCATGGCGGTACTGGGCAGCTCCCATCGCGCGTTTTCTTGCACCACTTATTCATTGATGCTGCCAGCACTCTCTTGCGTAACTTTCTGGTGCGGCGTCGCCGCCGGGTCGAGCCATATCTGTATATCGAGAACGGTTTGATCTGCGGCGTCGAGGCGATAGACCGGATAACAACCGCCGGTGTGCCGTGACTTCTTGGCGGCCTCGCGGATCTCCCGCAAGAGGTCTTGCACGTCGGCGTCGGTACGTAGGATCAGGCAGGGCATGGTTAGGATCTCCCCAGTGCGGCAGCCACATTGATGCCAGTCCTGGCCGCACCCTCAAGGCGACGGGCAGCAGTCTCCAAATCTCGACCATCATTCCGGTCTGGTCGAAAAACGAGATCCTGGAGTACGCCACCAACTTGTTCCTGATGTAGAAACTGGACCGCATCTATGCACTCGGCCAGCCGTGCGCTTATCTCAAGCCGCCGATCCGGCGGCGAGCAGAGTACGATTCCGCCAGCAATGATATCCGCAAGGCGCTTCTGTTCATGGAGCAAGAGTTCTATAACACTGGCAAGTTTGTTGAACCGCGCCTTCATGTTCGTTAGGTCGGAGGTCATCAAGAACTTCTTTCCGGTCTTTCGTATGGCGTCAGGCTTTTCATCGTGCACAACGTGTACCATAATGCCGAATCTCGCCAACGCCTTGTGCATCTCTGCTTGCTCTTCGGTGAGTTTGTCGCCATTCCGCTTGACTTCTAAGGCGAAGCCCCTAGACCAACCCTTGTCCATAACAAGAAAATCCGGCCAGCCCCTCCGCAAGACTTTCCATCCTCGCTGCCGGAGAGAGTCGTAGATTTCTCGCTCGTAGGCGTTCACGCGCCATCCCCCATCGCAGCCTTCACCTTCACCCAGTACCCCCGCGTCGCCGCCCTCTCGGCGCCACGCGGCCCCCCGTTGTGAATCCTGGCCAACGTCTCCGGCCGCCAGTCCTTCGCGTACCGGGTCCAGTACGCAAGCACGACGCGGCGGGCGTACGCCTCGCCGCGGCAGTCCTGGTACGTTCCCGGCACGCGCGCATCGGCCCAGTAGTCATGGTGAATCTGGTAAGGACCGATGGCGCGGCGCTGATCGCCGTCAGGGGGATTCGAGGCGCCGCCAGATTCGACTTGGCGGATAGCAGACAAAAGGGCGGCAACGGAGGACTGTTGGCCCCCAAGGATCATGGCCTCGCCGCGACGAATCACGGCATCAGCTTGCGAGGGTGTCCGCTCCGTTGCCGCCGCCGGGGCGGGGTCGGCACGCCGCCGGGTGTAGACAAGACCCGCCGCGCGGTTCATGCACGCAACGGCGGGGAGTTCCCGAGACTGGCAGCGAGGGGGAGACGCCGCCGCGGCCTCGGGGTGAACAGGCAGGCCGAGATCGAGACTGGCCCGAAAGAGAAAAACGAGGACATTGACGACGAAGAGCATCAACAGCAGCAGTCCGATGATCAGAAGTCCCATCCTGATCCACGGTGGCCTTTTGTATCCTCTCCCGGTACGGTAGACCATGTTTATCCCCGCTCGGCACTACACACTGTTGAGGCAAAAACTAACGCTTGTCGCAATGTAAACGACCAATGGGAAGCGGTTCTACCATGTCAAGAATATTGGGATCGTCATGTTCGCCTCGGCGGTCGCACCTCTCAAATGGGCGACCCTCTATTGGATTGCGGGGACTGCCTCTACCACACCTGGAGCAGATTTGACTGAGGTGTCGTGTGTGGGCGACACCACAACCCAAGCACACATGCTCTTCGCCAAGATTCTGCTTCCGGGCCATTTTGTGTTCCCCGGTAAAGTGCCTTGAATTCTTGCCCTCAACTCAGTAGCGTAGGGAAATGTGCAAAAGCGTAGGACGTAACCCTACGCAATCTGGCGGGCGGTCATTGCCGATATTGAGAGTGTGTACGAATGGTGAGTCTAGATTCAATGTGGGCGTGTGCGGCGGGGGATGCTTTTTTGATTATCACAAGCGCGCGATGCAGGTTGTCGTAAACTCCGACCCTGAACGCCTCGCCCCCCGCAACGGCATGCCGCCCACCGCCACGAAGATAGGATTTCAATTTCTTTTGCTCCGGGCCATCGGGAAGTTGATGCACGGCGCGTTTTACTTCTGCGGCGGCCCGACCGTCAATCTCTGATTCCCACGTGGCCCCCAGGTTTGCATAGGCCTGGCCCGACGGATCAACGATGTTCGCGGCGTGTACCCATTCGGGCGAACGGTCCATCAGAAGCAACAGATATTGCAGGCCGAGGCTGTGTCCGAAGGCATACTCGGCGCCGGCCCACGTCAAGATGTAACCCGGCGGCGCCGGCCTGAGCAGCCTCGACGACTCGTCAGCCGGCGGCGGCCACGCCGCCACGGCGTCGGCGGCGGCGTGTAGTAGTGTGGCGACTTGCTGCTGGGTGAGATCGGCGAGGTTCAGGGTATCCTGGGTTCTAGGCGTGAGGGGGGTCTGGCCGGGCCGGGGCCGAGAAGCGATGGAGAGAGTTCGGCTTGGCGAATGTTTTCTGCCCGCGCCTCAAGATACGCTGCATGAGCCTCTGCGGGCGTATCGAAAGAGCCGAGAGACCGCTGGCGACGATTGGTGTAGATGTAGGCGCCGAACCTGTTGGCCACGGGGCGAACCCCAACCGGCAAGTCGCGTCGGGTCGGATTGCGACGGTGATGGTTTCGGTGATTCAGAATGCCAGTGGCGAGCCGGAGGTTCGCGCGTCGATTATTCAGCCCGTTGCCGTCACGGTGATCGCCCTGAAGCCCATCCGTTGCGCTCAGGAGTACGCGGTGCATGAGGACGTGGCTCGGACCTGGCTCGTCGTCGTCGCGGCGTCCGCGAATGGCGTAGAACGTCCCGCCCCTCTTCATGGCGTACCATTTCCACTGATTGAGAAACGCAAAATCCGCGGCATCCACAATTGCTGTTTGGCCCAGAGTGAGCGGAATCAAAGCCGTGTTTGCGCTAGACTCTAAAGACTTTTCGTAAGATACTGCCCGAACAGGTACGAAGTCTCCCTGTGCCAAAATACATCCAGATATGTGAGACGTAACATGTATTATCGGACGTTCGGTCAACAAGTTACGAACCCTCAGTGCCGCATAATACGATACCGACTAAGCCGGTCAGCGTCAACAGAAATTCCGAGAAATTCCGGCGGGCATAAGTCTCGTACGGCAAAAGACTTGCGTACGACTAGTCGTTGCCGTCGGGTGGCCCGAACCGCCTGGCCAGCGGATGAGTTCAATCCGTGGGTTGACTCTCGTCAGGAGCCGGAGACCCCGCCGGCACCGGAACCGGCCATCCAACGATCTCCCCCTTGTCCACCATAACCACTTTTGGGGTTCCTGGGTACAAAAATCGGACACCGGCGTCGCCGGTGGGTCCGCGCCCTCTTTGAGGCACCTTTTTGATCACAATTTTGTATCTCACCAATTTGAATCCGCCCGCCAGCGCCGCCGCAAATTGTTGCCGCGCGAGAGGTTGGTAGATGATGAAGCTCTGGATCGTGCGCCCCGCCCGCGTCGTATCTACGTACTGATATGTGCCAACATAGACCAACGGTATTTCCTGGAAGCGCGTGCCGTCGATTTGCTTCGCCGTATCGATACCGCGGACGTGAAAGAACACTCGCCCATTCTGGATAATGGCCTCATTCTTTCCCACAACCTGGAGCACCGTAGCCCCGTCGCGGAAAGTTCGCGGATCAGGGCTAGTGCTAGTCGGGACTGGACCACTAAGGAGAACTTCGCCAATCTCGGGCGGTTTTTGTGTAACGAAAGGCACCGGATTGTCGAATGGAAATCGACGGGCAAGGGTGATCTGGGCTAATCCTCTGCCAATGTCGAAGAACTTGCCATCAACACATGCAATTTTGTCCTTGAAATAGCCGTACTGTTGATCAATCCATGACGCGGTGACTTGTCGCCCCCCATAGAAATAATCCGTTATGGTGGCCGGAACCTCTACTGCACTGGCAAAAGTCGCCAGCAAGATCAAGTGGTGTGCCGCCACGCTCGCACATCTCGTGGTCGTCGTCATCTTTCGTCCCCCTTTTTACCGCCGACGCGGCGGCACCCCTTTACTATACCCCGCCCCGCCTCGGCGTCAAGTTTTTTCTCACAAAAACTGCCCAAGGTCCGATAACCCCCAGGACGCGCCACGATGCCCCAGGCGCGATTCGGCCTATCCGAGGGCCACCATTGGGCCCCGCGTGGTGTGGTGGCCAGGTTCCGCCAGCCGGTTAAGGCCCCACGGGGGGCCGCGCGCCGCTTGCGGCCAGTCGATTCTGAATCCAGTCCGCAAACCATCGCGCCTGACCCTCGCTGATTGTCACGCCGCACACCTCGAAATGGCCAGGTAAGTGCTCGGCCCAGAAGTTTTGAAACCGCTCGTTAGGCCGAAGCAGGCTCTTGGGAGTGTGGATGGTAAACGACGAGAACTTTCTTCGCGTCATTCGATTACCCTTCTTTCTTGTAGGGCCGGCCGCCACGATTCAACATCCGGATGCCGTGGGCCTGGGCGGCATCGCGCACGCTCCGGGCGTTGACCGGCGGGTCGCGGCGCCACTTCGCGCGGGCCAGGGCGGCGATCCTGGCGGCCGCCAGGCCCTCGGCGGCCTTGGCGGCAAGCCAGGCGAGGCGAGCGGGAGTCCACCAGACGATGCCGGGCATATCACACTCCTTACATGTGCATCCCAGGCCCCTCCGCAGACGGGCGAAGGGCGGGTCCGCTCAGTTGCGCCGGGCGAAGCCCGTAACGGCCACCTGCAAGTCGGCCGTGGCCTCGGCGCCGATCTTGGCCCGGAGGGTTCGCCACAGCCTTTTCCGCATGGACCGCGATGCACCCCTCAAGCGAGCCACGGCTTCTCCGGCCAATTTGGCCAGATCGGGCGGCAACAGGGCAATCCGGGCGGCAATCCGAGCGACCTGCTTGGCCTCTCTCTCGGCCCGCGAAATCTCGCCGAGCCAGTAGTCAGCTTGGTCATCTTCGGCGCGATCCTCGTCGGTCGTGCCGCAATCTTCGTCGGCGGCCACCGCCGCCGCTTCCCATGCCTTAACCTCCGCCTCCCTCGCCCTGACGAGCGCCTCGATGACCGCCGTTGGTGCTTGGCCGCCACCTTCCGACACAAGCACCTCTTGCCCATCGCGCCGGACCGGCCACCACGTTACGCGGGACAGTTCCTCACCGTCCTCGTTACATTGAATTTCGTCGAGATAGTAGGCGTGACGATGCAAGTCGTGCCCCCACGCGATCCGGCCGGTGATGTCCGGATGCGCGTCAAAGGCGTCAACCCAGGCCGCCTCTGCCGCCTTCTGGTGAGAGTTGCCGCACAGGCATTGCTCGTTTCCGACGCGCTCGAATTGAATTGCATCCACCCGAATTGTTACTTCGATTCTTACGGTCGCCATTTCAGGCCCCTTTCCTTGTGCCCCAGGTCCACATGCCCAGGCCCATCCCTCGCGCTCACGCGAGAGGGGTAGGGCGCGGGCACCCGTCACGTCCGGATGTAAGCGTTCAGGCCGAGCGTGATGTCCTTGCCGTCCACCTGGACGCCGGCGAGCCGCAGGTTGCCGCGGGTGCTCGCCACCACCAGAGACTTCCCCGACTTGCTCGCCGTCGGCGTCTCCAGATCCGCCGTCACAATCAACTGCTTCCCCACGATCTTTGCCGTTATAGCCATTTGCGTATCCCCATGCCGGTCGCCCCGGCGGGCCTGCATCGTCGCCCCCGCAGCGCAAGGGCGAAGGGCGGGTCCGCTCAGGCCGTGGCCAAGCGCTTCAGTATTCCCGCGAGGATGATGCAGTTCTGCACGGTAATACCAACGCACCAATCATCCTCCGCAAGGTACAGCACGCTTCGGAGGTTGACTGGCCGGCAGCCCGTGGCGGTGAACGCAATCTGCTCCGCCAGAGGCTCGATGCCCGCCCCGCTCTGCTCCTCACGCCCGTCGTCGCCGGGTGTCCAGTTTGGATACATGCCGCGCACCACCTCGGTGGCCTCGCGTTTCGTTCGCACGCAGACTGCGCCGCTATCGTTCATGCCCCTCGCGTACCAGCGCCGTCCGCCCGCGTACTGCTCTAGTAGTTCGTGCAGTGTCATTGCGTGTCCTCCATGCGACTATCGCCCGTCGCCCGGCCGCCCGCGGGTCTCTCGACGAGGCCCAGGGGCGGGCGGACGCGCCCGTGCGTTGTTAGTCTGCCACGCCGCCGCAGACTTCGATCCACTTCTCCGAGAGCGCGGCCGCCACATGCCGCAGCGGAATAGCCTCAAAGGGTGTCCCGAGAACGTTGCCGAGCCACTTGACGACAACAAACGGCTCGTGCTCTGTGCGCTCATAGTATTTTCGCCATTCTTTCGCCTGCTGTAGCATCATCGTCGTTCTCCTTACCCTAGTGCTGGCCCCCGCCGCCGTCTCAGTGTGCCAGCGCGCCGGCCGCCTCGGCACACGTCATGCCGCCCGACTTGAATGCCGCCGGCGGATACCCCGCTTCCTTGGCCGCCTCGATGCCGGCCAGGACCATGGTGGCGGCGAATGTCTGCTCGGCCACCTCGGGCATCCCCGCCGCGAAGGCTTCCTTGGCGTCAGCCAACGCCTTCGGTACGGCGGCCTTGACGTGGGCGGCCAAGCATTCCCGCAGGTCGGACGGGATAGCCGTGAGCCTGTGCGCCTTGAGATACTCCATCGCGCCGCCGAGTGCCGCCGCCGTCGCAACCTCGCCCAGCCCTTTCGTTGCCATTGCCCCGTCCTCCTATTCCTGTGCGCCCTGCCCGCCGGGCGCCCGCGTGTCCGGCCCCCGCAAGGGCCGGTAACGGAGACTCAGCCTAGCGGCGCCGACCGGCCTCATCCCCGCAGGTGCAATCCTTCTGACCGCACAGCGCCCGCCACACGCGCCGCACCTGATGATGCTCCGTCTCGGTGCGCTCCCAGGCGGGCCGGGCCATGATTGCCTCAAATCTCTCCGCATTCCGCACCCGGATGTACGTATTGTGGAAACTGTTACTTAGGGTGTCCATTGTCAATCCCCTTTGGCGGCGGCTTGCCGCACCTAATCCCCAGCCGCAGCTGGGGGGAAGGTGGGACAGGCTACAGATCATCCGCCGCCGGTTCTGCCGCCGCGGGGAGGGGCGTGGTCTGCGCGACCCGAAACTGGACGCCGGTTCGCTCGTCAAGCCCCGAATAATCCCGATCCGCCCCATCGTATAGCCAATCAACGAGTATGCGGCGGATAAGCGCCAAGGGACGGCGGGCGACCCATCGTCCCGCCCAAAACTCCCGGCCTATTACGCGCATCCGACCTTTGGCTGCCAAGAGGACACACACCCTGCCGGCCGGCTCTCCACGATCATCGTAGAGCATGATGTCGCACGGCCTCGCGTTCGTAGTCGTCATGTTCGATCCCCTTTTCTCTGCGCCCTGCCCGCCGGGCGCCCGCGCTGACTGCCATCATCACTGCCCCAGTGCCGCCGTGCGCGCCGCGTCAAACCACACGGCCAATGCAAGGATCAGGTCGTCGCGGCTGGCCAAACGACCCGACCGCTGACGCTCCTCAGCATTACGTACTTGGCGGTAGGCGGCAATCTCGACGGGCCGGTCATCGTGCCGCGGCCGCCCTCCGCCCAGCGTGCGCGGTTCATAAAAGCGGGTTCTTTGCTGGAAGTCCTTAATGTGCGCCCACTCGTGCAAGGCCAGTTGATAGGTGGCTTCGGCCCGTTCAAGCGGGTCGAAGTTGGCGGTCATCTCTGCCACTGTAGACGCGTCATACCATGTCGGCGCCCGGCCGGGCATGGCCACGGTCAGGCGGATGTAGCCACAGTCGGTGTTGACCTTGTGACCCCGCTTGTAATCATAGCCGTCGCGGCCGCCGAAACGCACCCAGTTACAGTCACATGCCTCACCGCTCAAGTAGCGGCCAGCGGCAACCTTGACGACAACACCGCCAGTCCGCGCCCCGACGGCCCGTCCCGCCGCAATCAGGAGCGGGGCCAAGATCGCATCGGGCACTCGCGTCTTGTTATACAGTTTCACCTTTGATCCCCTTTGTCTGGTGCTCCCCTGTTGACTGCCTTATCTAATCCCCAGCCGCAGCTGGGGGGAAGGTGGGACAGGCTAGACGATGATGCCGTGAGTAGCCATGGTGCGCGCCACGATATTCCGGCACTGGCGCACCGTACGCGGCTTGGCGGGTACGTGTCGCGGATCCGCGATAAAACTGTCAAGGACAGCCAAGCCACCCATCAGCATACGCCGCGCCCGATTCGGCTGTTGCCGGTATTCGGCCGCCCACTCGGCCGCCCATTCACGCACCTCTTGTGGTACCGTTAGCCGTGCCATGTTCGCTCTCCCTATTCGGCGTCCCGCCGCCGTGGCGTCCTGTATCTACTGTAACTATAGCGGATATTCGCCGCGTTGTCAATAGATTTTGCCAAGATTTATGCCCCGCCGCGGCGTCGTAAGTCTTTGTGAAATAAAGGGTTACGACAAAACGAAAAAAGCCGAGCATTTTGTGCTCGGCTTGTTGCGTAAAGATGGGCAAGACGGTGAGTAGCGCGCGGCGGCGCGTGGTATCTATACTAATGGATATTGTGACGGCCTGGCCGCGGGTCAAACGACCCGCACGATGAACATCAAGTAGACCTTGGGCGGATCGTTGACGCCGCCGGCGGCGGGTCCCGTGACTTTCGTTTTCCACGTCGTGTAGTCGTCGTTGTAGGCCGGGACCGATCCGTCCGGCAGCCCGTCGCCGACGACCTCCTGGAGGCGGCTCCAGCCGCGCGGGATTTGATCGGTCGTCACGCTGTTTCCGCACCACATCTTCACCGTCCCCAGGGCGTCGTCGAGTATGTCTGAGATACACACATAGAGAACGCCCGAGGCGGGATCGTCCGGGTAGACCGAAACCTGGCCGGGCACCTGGAGCACCTGGATCACGTCGCCGACCACGAGATTGGGATCGCGCGCCCCGCACTGCCCGGCCACCACAAGCGAATCGACGTGCAGCAGGACCGAGAGGTCCGTCGTCACATCAACATCAGTCCCCAGGCGGTCGCGGCATGGATTTGCATGCGTCCAATGCTGTTCGTTGCATCGGGGACCGGCGGGTCCATAATGATACCAGGGGGCATAGGCGTGCGCGGCGATCTTTGCATAGCCGATACTTAAGGCGGGTAGTTTGCGGTCCACCAGCGCCCATGCCAGGTCGGTGTCCACACATCCGTAGACGGGCGTCCGAATGACGCCCTCGCCGCCATACCAGGGCCGCGACCGCAGGCGGGCCGTACTCGTCGGATCGGCCTCGACATAGGTGTGCTCGATGTGGCGAAAAAACACGCGGGCCGGCGACGCCGTGCCGGCGAGGCGAGCCCGGCCGATCTTGTTCTGGGCAATCGGCTCAATGGCAATAGCCAGCAGTTCCGCCGGGTCGCCCGTCGGCGCGCCGCCGTTAAGGCACCACTTATTGGTAAACTCGCCGACAGAGGCTGCCGTGGCGTCGGCGACAGCCCAGTCGGCATCGCCGCCAGCATTCTTCAGTTCGTACAGCGTGCCCGTGACGGCCAGGACTCCGAAGCGCCATAGGTCGGCACCGCTGCCATTGCGAATCTGCACCAGCCCGGCGCCAAGGCCTGGCACGCCGCCGCCCTGTTCGGGGGCGGCGCGCAGGTGTGCCACCATCGCATTCCACGGCCTCGCCGGCAAACCGCGAAGCCGCTGCCCAGGAATCAACTCGCCGCTGGCCATGTGCGCCCTCTCGTCGCCTCGCTACGCCCCAGGGAAGATCGGCGAGCCGCCGGTGCCGATGCCGAGCACGCCGAAGTCGGTCACGGGATAGAGTTCGTCGGTGTGCACGCCAATAACAACGGGCACCTTCTGCTCAGCAATCACGTACTGCCTATCTGCATATATCAGCGTCACATTATCCCATCCCTTAATGTCGATAGCATCGCACTCGCCATATACCACGCCATCGATGTTCGGCCGGGCCTCGAACTCGAAAGTCAACTCGACATCCTGGTCCTCGCGGGCGCCGCCCGAGATCCCGCACAACTTGACCTCGCCGGGTTGAAAGCCGCGAAAGATCGCCTCGTTCAGCGGGGCCTTGAACCGAACACCAATGAGGCCGATCATGTAGGCATCCGTCACTGTCGCGTTGGCTAGTACATGCGTCTCACTCCATCGAAATGACGGCGAGTCCACGTCGGCGCCCTGCACGTTCTGGCCGTCCCAGCCCAAGACGCCGTCGGTGTCAACGACGGCTTCGCCGGTTATCGCCACGTCAGTCAAGTGCTGGGCGCTGGGCACGCTCGTAATATGAAGCGTACCCGACGCGCCGATCTGAATCTGCGACCGCTTCTCGCCGACGGCAAGGGGCTTCACGCCGGGGCTGTTCTGGTACACCACCGCGGCATCCCACACGCACGTCGGCTCGTCGGCCTCATCGATGTAGGCCGGCGTAACGCGCGGCACCTGGCGCGTGAAGCCGTCGGCTGTGGCCGGAGCAAAGGCCAGCACCGCCGCCTGAGCCACGGCGGCGTCGCTGGTGCCGGTCACGATGTAGACGCGCCGCTCGGATGTGTCGCTGCGTTCGCGGCTTTCAACTTTCTCAATAACGTCGGCCATTGGGTTAGTTCCCTGTCACCAGTACGCCGGGGTCGATGCCAACCTTGCGGGCAATGTCCTCCATCAACTTTGTATGCTTTTTGAGTTCAACCAACTTCGGATCGCCCTGCGAGCCGACACCCATAAACTGCGCGCCGAAGCCGCCCGTCATTTGCCGCACCTCTGTCCGCAAGACATCGGGCATCGCCGCGGCGGCGTCCTCAAGAGCCCTTCGCAGCACACGCCGGTAAACTTCGTCGCCGACGCCGAGGCCGAGCCGGACACGCAAGTCCTCTTCGGTGGCAATCAGGCGCTCCTCCGGCGTGGCCGTCGATTGCGTGAGCTCCTGAATCTCCCGGTAAAACTCTTGTATGGAGCTAACTTGATCCCCGTACTCGGCGGCCAGGCGGTCGCCGGCGTCCTCCATGTTCCGCCAGCGCTGGTCGAGGTATTCCTTATCTTCCTCGACGCCTTCCTTGGCAATGTCCGCAACCGTCTCGAAGTAGGCCACCACGTCGCGGTCAGAGCCTTCCGAGATTTCCTTCCATAACTTCGCGTAGGCGTCCGCCGCCTCGGCGACGGCAACCTTGGCCTCGCGCCAGAGTTGAATTTGCCCGAGCACGGTTGCCCTGAGCGCGTCGTCGGTCGAGGGATTCGCCCACGCCTCGGCCGTCAGCTTCTTGGTCTCCTCCTCGATCTTGGCGAGTTCTAAGGCCAGGTCGCGGAGGCCGGACGTCTTGGTCTCGGAGCGTAGACGGTCAAACACATCGACAAGTTTAAGGCCGCCCTTCTCTGATTCGGCGATCAGCCCCTGGAGGCCCGCGAGCGATTCGTTTTGCGACGCCACCGACGGCTTGTTAGCGAGGACACGGACGAAATCTTCCATCTCTTTAACAAGCGGCAAGGACCGCGCCGTCTCGGCTGCGCGATCCCACTCGCCTCGGAAGGCCGCCGTCGCGGCCGTCGCGGTCTCGATCACATGCCGCAGCCCCCGGACGCTCCCGAAAATCCGAGCAAACAAGAGGTCATATCCGCTGATGTCAATGCCTGCTACTGCGCCGGCACCCACGCCCGCCGTCGCGCCGCGGATCTCCCCCGCCATCTTGCCAACCTGCTGCTTGGCCTTCTCCAACTCGGCGCGCAGAAAGTTCTCGTCAATGCCGATCTCGACGAAGGCCAGCCCTTGCCGTAATGATCCCGCTGTTGCCATGTGTTAATCTACTCTCACGCCGCCCGCCGCGATCCGAACGCCTGGCGTGCTATCTTCTCAGGCATCTTCTTGTTGACCGCCAAGACCCACGCCGCCGACATGAACGGCCGCCGCGCGTAGTTCACCGTGCGTGTCAACATTTGCGGACCGAACAATTGTTCACGCAGCGAATTGGCCCTGTCCGCCATCCGAGGCGTCGTCAACTTTACCCACACCGCCCTAACGCCCGCCGTTACGGCGTCATGGCCTGTCGGCGAGTCGGCCCATACCGTCTTAGCCCGAATCGGCCCCGGCATTCCGGGTCGATACCATCGCCATCGCCGATTGCGTATTTTCCGCGTCCCGCTCCAGCCATGTTCATGGACCGATGGAACGTTCCAGCGTTCCGGCTCGGGAGCAACGCCGGGACCGAAGCCCCAAAAGCCAAGGTAGGACTTATGTGGCCACGCCTCGGCGCCGACGACCACGGTGTGTGTAGATGGATCCACTTGCGAGTAGATGTGTTTGCGAAGTAGGGCACCGCGCTTGGTGTCGGCGTGGGCATGGGGCGGCTGGCCAACACCAGACGAACCGCGCCGATACCGCATGAGTGTCTGGGCTGTTCGCCGCACCCATCCGCCGAGGCTCGCTAGGTAGAAGGTCTTGGCGGGGCCAAGCATTGCCATGACCCGTTTCTCGAAAAAGAACCATCGCTTAGTCTTGAACAGGCCCACAATAATCGACCTCAATCTCGGAGTCGGGTACAGGAAAGGCGTGGTATCCAGGACAGCGTGCGTTGTCGGCGTCGTGTCGGCACGTCTGGCAATCGCCCCAGCCGGGCGGCGGCTCCCAGGGACCGAGACGAATCACTTAGTGGGCACAGGCCAGCATAGTAGCCCCCTGCCCCGCTCCTACAACGCGGCCCCGACTGTCAACTTGCCGCTCGTCGAGTGCAATTCCGTGCCGCCGTCCTCGACGTAGGCTTGGATCGCCCAGTCGCCGGCCTCGTCTAAGTCGCCGGCAATCGTCACGTACCGCAACAGGCCGTCGGCGCCGGTCGTGGTAAAGTCGGCGGTCCACGTCTTGGTCACGCCGGCCGGCGTCTCGGCATGAAACTCCTTGACGGTTGCCCCACTGATGTTGCGCGGCGTCACGCCGTTGGTCGTGACGAGGTGCTCGATGATAAAACCGATGTCGCCGACGCGAGCCGTAGCCATGCTGCCATCCTCTTCCTACGGGATCGTCACCGTCGCCCGAGCCGTACCGGGCATTTGCACCGCGGCAAGCCGGGCATACCCCGCCTCTACCGTCGAGACAAGCGTGCCGGCCATTGTGACGGTCATCAAATGGTCGACCGCCGCCGGGGTATAGGGCCAATAGCCGAACGGCCAGTACCCGGCCGGCCAGTACCGCATCGCCCAGTAGCCCATGCCAGTCTCACCCTATACCGCGTGACCCTACGCCAGCACGCTCGCCATCCGATTGCCGATACCGTCGTGCGTAAGAGTCAGAACCGTCGCCGTGCCGGCACGGTTCTTATACGCCACGGTGCTCGCTGCTAGGTCCACCACGGCCCTGTTGATGCCAGCGGCCATAAGGGCCTTCAGGCACACGTCAAGGGCGAGACCGTCCACGAGCAGGGCGTTGGCGTTGAGAGTGGAAACGGTCACGCCGGCAGTGCATAGCACGTCATACCCATACCCAATCGACAGCGCACCCGACTCCTGCGCGTAGAGGCGATACCGCACGCCGTCAGTCCACGCCGCGGCGTCGATGGAAGCCGTCCACTGCCCCCGCGCCTTATGGGTGCCCGTCGCCGCGACCTGTTCCGCCACATCCCAAGTATCGTCAGCCGTCTTAAACCACTTGCCGATGTTCGCGCCCGACATGGCAATAAGATAGAAGTTGGCCACGCCGGCAGTGATAGGAGAGCCGTCGGCAATAGCGACCAGCGTCGCCCCAACCGTATTTGCTACACTGGGCAGTACCTCAAGCACGGATCACACCCCTTCCCGCTTAGGTGCCCAGGAACGTGATGTTCCACGTCACCGCCAGCGTGTCGCCGGCGCCCTTCGGGATGTCGGCGCCGAATACCGTCATGGCCGCCGTCTTGGTCGCATCGGCCTCACCGGCATTCGTGGTGTTGTCGCACCAGCCCATGCGGCGAATCGTCCCTGTCGCTTCGGCGGGAGCCCACGTATGCGTAAGTTTCAAAATGTTGGCGCTGGCGCCGACGGCCAGCGTCGGGGCATGGGCAGAGCCAGCGATGTAATCCGCCACGGCGGGGAAGGCGCCGGCGCCGTTCTTGGTGGCAGCCGTCGAGGCCGAGCCGAGCTTGAGACCGTTCGTCCCCCACGGCGCGCCGTAGGCAAGCTGGGCGAGATAGATATCGCCCACGTCCGACACGAGGTTGTGGACTTCTTGGCGCTGTTTCAGTTGCCCATCCGGGCCGAACAACTCGGCGACGACGTGGCCGTGAATGCCGACCTTGTCATTAAATACGCTCAGCAGTTCCATCACCCTTCCGCGGCCAAACAGTTTTCGCACGGCATCCACAAGCGATGGGGGCATTCCGCCAACCTTCACGCTGTCCATCGGCGACAGATTGCGCCCGACCCGCTTCTCAAAGGCGACAATCTGGCTCCAGGCATTTCGTTCATCTTCGGTCATGTGGGACGGCCTAGCCTCCAGCCGGGCATCAAGCAGGCGAAGCAGGTGACGAATCGAATCATAGAGTTTAGACATTGGAGGCTCCTAGTTATGTGCCTGTTGCTGTAGGATCACGAATAGAACCGCCGCCTGGACGAGTCCGAGCAGTGCCCCGTGAGCGTCGTCGGTCAAGCCTTCGGCGTCCGCGATGGTGCGCGTGAAGTCAACGATACGAGTCGCCACGTCCGTCAGGCCCTCGGCGTCCGCAATCGTCCGCGCGAAGTCAACAATTCGGTCGGCCGAGTCTGCAATGCCAAGGGCGTCGGCCGCCTCGCGCACGTACGAGGCGACACGCGAGGCAGCGTCGGTCAGGCCCTCGGCGTCGGCCACAGTGCGGACGAAGTCCGCTACGCGGGCTGCCGAGTCGGTCAGGCCCTCGGCGTCCGACGCCTCGCGGACAAAACTCAGCACAAGCACTACGGCATCGGTCAGGCCCATTGCATCGTTGATCGTACGGCTATACAGAACGCCGCCCGATGGCAAGAACGCCGGCGCGCTAATCGTCACCACAATCCAGCGATCCAGGTCGATGGCAACCGCCGCCATGGCCGGAGCGCTCACGGATGCCAATGCCCAGTTGTCCAGCGTTCCCGTATCCATCAAGCCACCGCAATGTCATCGAGGTAGAGGAGTCCCGTCGAGGCCCCGTCTTTGATCTCCAGTCGCACGCGGCAGAGACCCGTGTCGGTCGGCGTCACGGGCGTGGCCGAGAACTGGTGATAGTTCGTATCGGCGGCCGTGATGTCCACCGACTCGCTCGTATTCTTCAGTGTAGTTCCGTCCGTGTCCCAGATACTTACCTTGAGCAGCCCGTTGAAGCCTGCGGCGCTCTTGGCCCAATAAAAACTCAAGGTAAACTCCGTGTCTGCCGTGGCCGGGACGTAGAAGTCCCAGTATCCGTAGGCGGATGTGGAGGTCGGCGTCAGCTTGGCGCATGTGCCGGTGCTGCCGCGGGCCTTGGCGCCGGTCTCCTTGGCGAGCGTGGCGCTGCCGGAGGCGGTTCCCGGCAGCCAAACCGTGCCCGTCGTGGATCCGCACACCACGCCGAGGAGCATCTCTCCAGCGGCGGGTTCCGGTCCGTGCTTCGTGTTGGGCACGGCAATCGGGCCTGAACCGCGATACCAGTCCATGTAATCGGACTTGTCGCCAAGTTCCCAAACCGGGGCACGGCCCTCATAAGCCATGCCGGTTATCTGGTTATGGAAATTGACATTGGTAAGTTTCACAATGCCGGTGCCCGTCGTTATGTTGGAGAAGCCGGTGGCGCGGTTGCCTCCGACGCCGGCCCACACGTCGCAATTTTTGAGCCAGAACGTCCCGCCGCTATGGGTCATGTGGAAGCAGAATCGAGTATCTGCGATGCCGCCGATTGAATAGTCGGCGGTCATGGTGCAGATATGATCTGCCGGTCCAGCCCCGGAGGTCTTGATCAGGCCGCCGCTCAGAC
>Ga0315285_10000541_pt1 | contig 39152 bp, 24 predicted proteins | sample YL17G09_36_MG_FD_203698 | JGI IMG/M metagenome (GOLD analysis project Ga0315285, IMG submission 203698) | Sediment microbial communities from Yellowstone Lake, YNP, Wyoming, USA - YL17G09_36 | ecosystem: Environmental > Aquatic > Freshwater > Lake > Sediment | place: USA: Wyoming | collected...
TGTGCAGGACATCAATGACCGATGGCTGCCGCGGACACCTGCTATGGTCGCGGGCTTAGCCGATCACGTGTGGTCGCTGACCGAATGGCTGACCTTTCCGGCTCTTCAATCGTCATAGGACACAAGGCAATTTTTGAACCAGGCCTCAATTTTGTGTCAGTTGCTACTGGTAAACCTCTTCAGGCTTCACTTGTTACTCACTTGCTAACCACTTGAAATCCTCATTTTCGACACAAAAAGCGCTTGTAAGTCTTTGTTTTTACACTACTTACAAGCGGACCGACGGACTGAAATCCGTGTGTCGGCGGGTCTTTCGGAGAAGCTACCGAAAGCCACAGGCTCGTGAACCATCGACATACGGACGCCATTGTGGAGTTCGCTGTCTCCTTCCCCTTGGCGCCGTCGTAAGGTATCATGTACCAGAGCATGTGGCCCGGCCGGTGCCGGTGCGATGTAAATGTACTTATTGGCTGGGCCCCCGAACGCGAAATTTTGCGTTTGGGGACCCCTTCAGTAGGAACCACTATGGGACACTTCAGTCGTCGTCTGTTTCTGGAAGAGACCCTGCTGGCCGCAGCCGCGATGTCCGCCGGGCCATCCCGCGTGATGCTGGCCGCGGATCGAGCCAAACAAAGCAAGAGCCCCAACGAGCGGCTGAGCGTAGCCGTAGTCGGGGTGCGGAGCCGGGGCGGCGATCACGCCAAGGCCTTCGACTCTCGCGATGATTGCGTCATCAGTTACATCTGCGACGCGGATAGCGCGATCGGCGAGAGAGTCGCCGGCCAGTTCAAGAGCAAGCCCAAGTTCGTCCAGGATATGCGGCGGATCTTCGACGACAAGTCGGTGGACATCGTCTCCATCGCCACGCCCAATCACTGGCACTCCCTGGCGGCCATCTGGGCCATGCAGGCGGGGAAGGACGTGTACGTGGAAAAGCCGCTCAGCCACAATATCAGCGAGGGCCGGCGCATGGTCCAAGTGGCCCGCAAGTACAACCGGATCTGCCAGGGTGGCACCCAGTATCGCTCCTCCGGCGCCAATCGCGCCGCCGCGCAGTACATCCGCGAAGGCAAGCTCGGACAGATCAAGCTGGCCCACGTCTGCACTTACCGGCCGCGAGAGTCGATCGGTCCGGCGGGCCAATACTCGCCGCCGCCGACGGTGGACTACAACCTCTGGGCCGGCCCGGCGCCGATGGAACTGCCGGTCCGGCGCAAATCGTTCCATTATGACTGGCACTGGTTCTGGGACTGGGGCGGCGGGGAGCTCGCCAACAACAGCGTCCACCCGGTGGACGCGATGCGATTGGTCACGGACCTCAAGGGCCTCGGCCGTGGCGTGCTCAGCTACGGCGGGCGCGTCGGCCTGGACGACTGCGGTGAGACCCCCAGCGTCCAGGTCACTATCCACGATTTCGGGCCCATCACCGTCGTCCAGGAGGTCCGTAACCTCAAGACCGCCGACCCGAAGCGCGGCTCGACGCTGATCGTCGGCAGCGAGGGTTATCTGAGCGGCGGAGCCTCTGGCACCTCAGCCTACGACTTGGACGGCAAACTGGTCCAGAAACTTTCCGGGCCCAGCGAGGATCATTTCGCGAACTTCATCAAAGCGGTGCGCAGCCGCAAGCGCGAAGACCTGAACGCCGAGATCAACGAGGGGCACATCTCGACCGCCGTGGTCCACGTGGCCAACATCTCGCAGCGACTGGGCAAGCCGGCCTCAGCCAGGGAGATCCAGCAGGCCCTGGAGGCCCTCAAGGTGAACGAGAACGTCGTCGAGACGTTTGCGGATATCCGCCAGCACCTGACCGGCAACGGCGTGGACATCGAGAAGACCCCGTTGACCCTCGGCCCCTGGATCGCGATCGACTCGGACAAGGAGAAGTTCGTCGATCATTCGGCGGCCAACGCGATGTTGACGCGCGATTACCGCAAACCGTTCGTCGTGCCGGCGGAGAATGACTTCTGACGGGCACAGCTCGTTTGACGCCGATCGTGAATCGTCCGGCGGTTGTGCGGCTCGTTTCAGAAGGATCGGTCATCGGTTGCGTCGGGCATGGAGCGGTGTCGGCGCCGGGCGGCGCGCGCTACGCGCACACAACGAGTCGCGAAACCGTAACCGCCCGACGATCCTTGAGAGGTGAACAATGATCCTGAAGACCTGTGCATTCGTGTTGGCCCTGCTCGCCGCTTCGGCAGCTCTTGCAGAAGCTCCCTCTCCCCCAAGCTCCGTCGTTGCCGGCGAGGCATTGCACCCCTGGTCAACCGACACACACCCGACCGATGTCGCCAGGTCGCACATCGAGGAGATCACCGCCCCGACGGGGGGGACACACAAATACACGGTCTTCCAGGGCGGCACGATGGATGGCCGCAATTGCCGGTCGCCCATGGGCTGCGGGGTTTCGAGGGAAGGGGCCTTCCTCCAGACCTGGGAGTCCAACCGGTCGGTGCGGATGGAAAACGTGGGTGCCGCCGACGTCGTCAACCCGTGGCTCTCCAACGGCCGCAACAACTTCCGCAGCGTCGATGAGATCGTCTCGTCGGCCGTCGCGCCGGGCATGACGGACGCGGACAAGGCCTTTGCCCTCTGGTTCCAGGAAATCCAGTACCGTCACCATTCCGCGGGTGACAACAGTGAGCTGGGCGACCCTGTGAAGATCTTCAATGTCTACGGGTACAACACCTGCGGCAACGACTCCATTTGCTTAGCCACGCTTTGGCGCAAGGCCGGACTCAGGACAGCGCCGGCCCGAGCCCTTGGCCACTGCATCTCCCAGGCCTTTTATGACAACGGCTGGCACTTCTATGATGGCGACATGCACTCTGTCTACCTCCTGCGAGACAACCAGACCGTGGCCGGCGAGCAGGACATCGTGCGCGACCACGACCTGATCAAGCGGACCCACTCCAAGGGAATCCTGCTGCCGGATACCTGGTGGGCCGAGCCGGAAATGTGCTCTATGTATTTCTTCGAGGGACCGGTCACGGGCGAGCGCTCCGGCAAGTCCGATACCACGATGAACATGGTCCTGCGTCCCGGCGAGGCGCTCGTCTGGCGCTGGGGACAGCTTCGCCCGCTCAAGTACCATGGGATGCTGCGAGTGACCCCCACCTACGAAGGCGCGATCTGCAACGGCCTGTGGGAGTATCGTCCGGATTTCTCTAAGGCCGTGTGGCGCAAAGGGGCTGCGGCTGTGGAGAACGTCACGATGGGGCCGGACGGCCTGGCTGCCGACGAGGGCAAGACCGGCACGATCGTCTGGTCGATGCGCAGCCCGTACGTCTTCGTGGGAAGCCGGCTCAACGTGGAGGGTGCGGGGGCTCGGTTCTTCATTTGCCAGGATGGCAAGACCTGGAGGCCAGCGCAAGACAACCTTGACAAGTTCTTTTCGATTGTCGGTCCGGCCTGCTACGAGTACCAGCTCAAGTGCCAGTTGGAAGGGCCATCGCGGCTTCGGCACTTGGCGATCATCAATGACGTGCAGATGGCCCCCTTGGCGCTGCCGGAAATGGTCGTCGGTGAGAACGTTTTCACGTACAGCGACCAGTCTACAGGGGACTGCAAGGTGCGGATCACTCACCACTGGGTCGAGCGGTCGGCCTCGAGACCGCCGCCGGCGCCGGCCGGAGGCGTCTCTCCGCCCGATGGCGGCGAGGCGAACGGCACAGATATCGTCTTTCAGTGGACTGCGCCCAGCGATCCCGACGGCGACACAATCGCCGACTATCACTTCGAGCTGTCCAGCCGCGCCGACATGAAGTGGCCGCTTTCGATGAGCTTCTACAAACTCATCTCGCGGACTGCCGACGCCACTAAGGAAAAGGACAAGACCACCGGCGCGGAGAGGGTCACAGTCAAGGCCCAGTATACCCTGCCCCAGTCGGGTCTGCTGACGCCAGACCGCACGTACTACTGGCACGTGCGGGCCCAGGACGACAAGGGCGTATGGGGGCCTTGGAGCAAGACTTGGCGATTCACTCCCCGTGGCCCCGCGCACCCGCTCGATGTGACCGTGGACTACGACCAGGCCAAGAGCATAGGCACTCTCCGCTGGAAAGCCAACCCGGTGGGTCACAGGCCGGTCAAGTACCGGGTCTACGGCAGTGACGAGAAGGGCTTTACGATCGCCGACCGGAGGCACCAGGGCGTCGTGGGCGTGACCAAGGAGGCGATGTCTGACTGGAATCCGTGGTTCCCCGCAAACTTCATCGCCGAGACGACGGCTACGGAATTGGCGGTGCTTGGCGGCGACATAGACCTTTTCGCCGCCAACAAGACCTACTACCGCGTGGTGGCGGTCGACGAGCAGGGCAAGCGCAGCGGGCCGTCCGACTACACCGTTGCCCCCCGGCCCGTCATCTACAGCAAGCCGGTGGTGACCGCCCAGGTGGGCGCCGAGTACCGCTACCAGGTGCTTGCCAATCGGTCTTTGGGAGACCTCAGCTCGCGGATGGCGGATGGCCAGCAGGTCAGTGGCTACTTCGACATCGAGAAGCCCCGATTCACGCTTGCCGAAGGGCCCGCATGGCTCAGGATCGATGAGGCGACCGGCGTGCTCTCGGGCACGCCGGATATGCCGGGCCGGGCCGACGTGACGGTCGCCGTCGCCATTGATCGTCAGGTGCGGAAGCTCGACGAGGCGGTGCTCCGTTGGGGCGGAGAGAAGGTCCTTTCGGTGGATGCCGAGCGGGTCGGTGCGGCAACTCAAGAGTTCGTCCTCGAGGTTGTGAAGGTGACTCATCAAGATCGTTGACTTCATAGTGAACTTCTGCAAAATGGAGATTAGGCTTACTTGAGGAAGGAAGGACCTACCAGTTCAACGAACCGCCCATTGGTGTCTACGTCCGGGCGGGCGGGGATGCGAAGTTTCTGATCCTACTGATTCCAACGCGGTGTGGCTCAAACCTATTGACCGAATCTCCACCTCTATCTCGTCGGACCTGGGAGGAAACGCTTTCTTTTGAAGTTCGCCCCCCATCAGAACGAGTTCGCGCCGAAGCAACTGCGCGTAAGAACTCAATACCTCCGTTGCGGTGATCGATCAATGAAGGTGGCGCTAGTGCCAGCCACTTCTCATACGCTTGGTATTCATCTATTAGCAGGGTTCCATTTCGCACCTTGTCAATGAAATCATTGACAGGCAGCCATGGACTTGGACGTTCGGAGAATGGTCGACCAGGTCCTGCAAAGCGACGTGCATCCACTGACGCGAGTCAAATCGCTCCAAGTCGAAATGGTCCGCCAGTACGCCACCATGTACCGAGAGCTGATGCGCTCGGCGGCCGGCACCGATGAGGCGGATCGCCATTGGCATTCCGCGTGAGATGGCGGTACAATCGGTCAGCATATGGCAAGCAGAAAGCATATCGCCGAATTTCGCTCTGCATGGCAAAGGCGTATCCCCGAGCATTTCTCTCCGTGCGTACCTTTGGAGGATGTACGATGACGACTACAAGACGATGCTGCACTCGCCGGCGGTTTCTCGGCGTTGCAAAATCGCTTGACGCCGGCAGTTTCTGGTCCGGCCTGATTGACGACGTCCGCATCTACGACCGTGCGGTGACGCCGTAGCAGCAACACCTCTGTAGGATTGAAAGGCAAAGAGCAGGCAGTCCGAGACACTTGTCAGCCTTTTTTGTTGGGAGCGTCATCGGCTCAAACTCGCGACCCGTTACCAAATAGTTTAATAGTCGCAGTTTCTGAGTTTTATGGAAATTGAGATTAAATCAGTATTGACAACCATTTACGATAGCTGGCCGAGAATCAGGCGAGTGCCAAAAATGCCCATTTTGCGGGCTCTTCGGTGCGCGCGCACTGGCCCGCCTGGCAGGACCGATCCGAGAAGCTTTATTGCAGACCTGTGGTCTCCGCCCTCAGTCTTTCGCCCCGTGCTTGCGGAGGGTGGCAACAGTTGAGGGGTCGCTTGTTTCGGCACAATAGTCGAGCAGTTGCGGTAATAACAGGCAGTCTCTACCATTGGGCAAGCTTTGGGAAGGAATATCCTTGCTCATCGCTATCTTCCAAGCACTGCTTCAATTTGCAAAGTCCAGAGGGTAGGTCAATGGTCGAACTCGCAAGGGTTAGTTCACCTTCGGCGCACTCGTATGAATAGACGACCCCTATGTTTTCCACTGTTTGGATGGTGGGCGCGTAACTTTAGAGGTCATTCGGGCAATACGATCTCCGACGGTGGTTTGCGCGTGGCTGGCCGTGTGAACTTCTCGCCATATTTTGTGAAGCCGGGCACAAAGCCACCGTGGCAGAGGAAGAACTGTCCGCTCTCAACGCCCATGAAGCGGTCGAGTCGATCGGCCTTGCCTGTAGGGTCATGGCTGAAGCTGGCCGCGGTCAGTTCGATCCACTGACCGTCGGCCGTGCGAATCCATTGGTTGCCATAAAGTGCCTTGCGGAGCAGGTGGCCGTTGCTGCCGCTGAAATTCTCGCTAAAGCTGTAGAGCCGACGCAGATAGCCGCCTTCCTTGGGCGCCTTCCAACTGGAGACCAGCACCCACTGCTTTTTGTCCGGGCAAAAGTAGTAGCCGGAGTAGATCGTGTGCGTGTCATCGATGGGCTTGGCGGTGACAATAAATCGCTGTTTCTCACCGGTCTTCCACATGTATTTCAGGTGGCTGTGACCGCCGGTGCCTTCGTTGCCGAAGTCGCCGGCATAGACGCCTTCGCCTTTGGCCATCAGCTTCACTCGATCTTCTTCGGCGACCTTGTTGCGGGCAACCTTCTCGTTGCCGCTGTCCCAGACGCTGAAGATGACCCGGCGCTCGGTAGGGCTGTTAACCTGCATGCCAAAATAGCCGCGATGCCAGCCACAGGCCATGTAGTAAGTCCAGATCGGATCTTCCAGGCCCGTCATCTCGCAGTAGAACGCTTTGACCTTGGTGTCCTTGTCCATGGGATAGACAAGATGCACCGATGCAGCATTGCGGCGGGGCTGGAGATTGAAATGCGCCTCTTGTGTCGCCGGGCCATCAAGAACGAGTGCATCGAGGTCGCCGAAAGGCTGGCCTTGTGGGTTGAGCGACTCGAGCGTGAAACGCTGGTAGCCGGTTTCAGTGATGTCAAACGAACCGAAATCGGCGGTGACAAGATTAGATCCGGCGCCCTTGGCTGACGCCTGGTGCGACTGGCCCGCGACGGTCAGACGTAACCTCGATGTTGCGTCTGTTGGCAGCCGCAGGGCCACGGAACAGTCGAGCTTGCCTGGGGTCTTGATTTCACCGAACCAGAGCACCTTCAGTGCCGGATCATTCCAGCCAGTGATGCCGGAGCGTGGCGAAACGCGTGCCCCATGCACGTCGGGATCGAGGTAAGCAGTAAAGGCAGGGACGCACAATTCGGTAGCCGACGCTGCGACCACTAGGCCGATGAAGACCGCAACCGCCTGTACGAACGCAAAAAAAAGACTTTGGCGTTTCATATTATTCCTAAACAAAAGCATCCTGGCACGCGGCTTGATCAGCACGACCAGCCATTACGACGGGTGCACGTCCAAAATATGATACCAACTACCAGCCAACCACCGATGCATCAAGCGAACAGCAAACCAAAGCACGAGCCAAACCGCAAATCTACGCAAGGCATCGGTTTTCACAGGTGTACATCTATGGAAACAGAAATGCATGGCGTAGCGCAGTGCTTGCGGAGGAGGCAGCCGATTCTGACAAGCCGCTCTTGACAAGGGCGGGGTGGCTCGATCTTGATATGCCTGAAAGAGAGCACCCGATATCTGCACAGACATTGAGGCAAATGCTTATTCTATGGGCGGAGGTCTTGAGCGCAAGAAGCGTATGGTTGCTCTGCTTGAACAACAGGCCCAGAAAGCCCTTGAAAAGGGAGAAAACGACAAGGCTGATGAGATCTACAGGAAACTATTGATACTTGAGCCTCAGAACCAAGCATATCGATCACATTTGCCTGACATCGCCTTGCCCATGCTGTCACCGATCAGCTAATAGTTCTCGGCGTTACCGTTCCAGTGGTACCGGAATCTGTGCGGCGAGACGTTCTCGGCCCGATAGAAATCCCGAGTCTCCATGTAGCTCACGTTGTTTTTGAACTCATCATAGTTGGCGACCGCGGCCTGGGCTTCTATGACCGGGCTCTTCCCGGCCTGCGCTCCCCACGCCTGCCCCAGTGCCAACAGACCGACTCCCGTAACGACTGCCGCGTACCGACCAATCCCTCCCAATCTCATCTGTCTTCTCCCTCGTTGTTGCCCCGCCACCGTTTCTCTCCTGCCCGGACGACTTGCCCTTGTAGTCCTCGCCACGGCAACTCCGCAGCACAGACTGCTGCCAATTCTCCAACTCAGCCTTCATCCGGTTGACGATCTCCGGGTGCCTGACGGCCAGGTCGGTTTGTTCCGACAGATCAACCGTTATGTCGTAAAGCTCCCATTTGTTGGGAGCGCTTTTAGCGAGCTTGTAACGGTTTTCGTTCCAGGCTGAAGGGCCCGAATTCGTGGACAGGCCGCCATTGCACTGCCAAAACCCGATCGGCCTGGGCCTTTCCTTCATCTGCCCGTCCAGGAGCGGTAACAGGCTGATCCCGTCGAGCGGTTTCACCTGATCGGGAACCCTTAGATTCAGAATATCCACGATGGTCGGGTAGATGTCACTGGTGCAGGCAGGCACCTCGGTTATGAAGGGCCGTTTGATCCGCGCGGGCCACTCGAGCAGCCCGGGCACACGGATGCCGCCCTCCCACAAGTCGCCCTTACGGCCGCGGAACGGACCGTTCGAACCATGAGCGGACGGGGCCTTGGGGTCGAACCACGCGCCGTTGTCGCTGCAGAACCAGAGCAGTGTGTTGTCGGCGACGCCGAGCTTGCGCAGTCCGCTGCGCAGGGTGCACATGCTCCGGTCAATCCCTACGACCTCACCATAGTACGCCGAGCCACCGGCTGTCTTGAGGTCCTCGGGCAGGGGCTTGTGCGGAGCGTGCGGATTGCCGAACCAGATGACCGCAAAGAAAGGCTTGCTCTGCCCTACGCTATCACCGATGAACTTCAGGGCCTCCGCGACGATGGCATCCGATCCATCGCCGGGGACTTTCAAGCTCTCGCCATTGTGGCTGAAGGTCCAGTCCGTGTCAAACCAGTTGGAGACCGAGAACCACTCGTCGAAACCGAACCGGCCAGGGCCGAGCGGGTCGGAGGCGGCAATCGGTTTGCCAAAGCCGGGCACGCCGTTCAGATGCCACTTTCCGAAATGCCCGGTGACATAGCCCGCCCTCTTCACGGCCTGCGCGAGGGTCACTTCCTGCGTTCGCAGAGGCATGCCCGGCCAGAAGCATCCCATGCGGTTGGGATGGCGGCCGGTCAGCACGCTGGCCCGTGTGGGCGAGCAACTCGGGTGCGCGGCGTAGAAACGGTCGAACCGCACACCCTCGGCGGCCATGGCGTCCAGAGTGGGAGTCTGGATCTGCTTCAGGCCGTTGTAGCTCACATCCCCCCAGCCCTGATCGTCCGTCATGCACAGGATGACGTTCGGGTTCCTGGATCGCTCGTCAGATCGGAGCGATGTCCCGACGCAGCCGCTCAACCCGAAGGCCGTCGCCGCGGTACCCCACTTGAGAAATTCACGTCGATCCATATAGACTCTCCTTCCCTAATTGGAGCAAACTACTACCGGAATTCCCCCCAAGACATCTCCGTCCTTGCTGAAAATGCTGACGCCGACATTCTCTGGAGCGTACTTGTGGGGGGCGCCGGCGGCCTGACGATCGTTGGCGAACACTTCGATCATGCTCTTATCCAGGAAGACGCGCAGCTCAAGGTTTTAGTCGGTTTTCAACTCGAATGGCGCCTTCATGTCACCAAGCGCCAGGGTCTTGTTTTCCGGTTCGGCAGTAATGGGGAAACCGCCGTTGCCGTCCCTATCGCAGTAAACCTGGACGTCAAATTGCCTGCCCGCGCTGGGCTTGATCGCAAACTTGATCTCAATGGTGTCCTCGGCAATACCACCGCTTGCCACATTCTCAGCAAGAATGATAGCTACCACCGCTATCCAGATTGCCCTCTCGATTATCGCCTTTTTCATAGTCCCACCTCTGAACAAGGACGAAGCCGTACCGCATAATGTTCGTGCGGGCAGGAAGCCGCTTCCAAACCACTTTTGAGAACGCAAAACGGGCGTTTCCGACGAACCTCCTTGATGCCCATTATACAAAATGGACTTATACCGTAAATCTGTCCAATAAGCAAACAGAATCAAGGGGTGATCTGCCGTCAAGAATCAGGCAAGACGAAGGTCATACCTCTGGCTACAGGCGACGAGAAGATCTTGGCAAAGCGAGCGGAGTTAAAACGAAGGACAGTTCTTGAAAGAAAACAATACAACAGTACAATGACACCCGGAGCTGAAATCGTCTCCTAACTCAGAGACCTTTTTGTCTCATGCTTGCTGACGACCTACATGGAAGCTCATCAAATGAAACAGCCTTGCGTGCTATTGCTGAGATGTGTTGTCCGTTGTGCTCTTGTCGCAGCGCTCTGCTTGTCTCTCCTCGCTGCGCCGGTGGCGGTGGCCCAATCCGTGAAAGCCTTCCCGACGGCCGAGGGATTTGGTGCCAGTGTGCGTGGCGGCCGCGGCGGAAGAGTCATTGAGGTGACCAATCTCAACGATTCGGGCGACGGGAGTTTGCGCGGTGCCATGGAAGCTTCCGGGCCGCGTGTCTGCGTGTTTCGGGTCAGTGGCACGATTACTTTGAACAGTGCGATCAAGGTCAGCGAGCCCTACCTCACCGTGGCCGGGCAAACCTCGCCGGGCGGCGTGCAAATCAAAGGGACTGGGCAGCCGGACGGCGACTGGGGCGTTTGGTTCGTCAACGGCGCCCACGACATCATTCTTCGCCACTTGCGCGTTCGCATGGGCGGCAACATGCAGCACGACGCTGGCAACAACATTCTATTCTACGGAACGGCCGAACCCGGAGTTCACGACGTCATTGTCGATCACTGCTCGGTCTCCTGGGGCTCCGACACGCAACTGGATTGGTATGGCTCCTATCTGGATCGAGCCACCTTTCAGTGGAACATCATCGCCGAAGCCGACATGGGCAACCACATCGGCGGGAACCGCGCCCCGAAGAATATCACGCTCCACCACAACCTGTATGCGAATTTGGGCTCGCGAACCCCTCTGATGCAGCATGCGAGCGTGTTCGATTTTCGAAACAACGTGATCTACAACTGGAATGGGAACAACGCCTCGGTATTTGGGCAATTCGCGCTCAACAGCTCCGCCTTTGGCAACGTGGTCAACAACCTCTGGCTGGCGGGACCGGAAAGTGGATACCCGTATCTCAACGTCGGCAACGGTGGACCGGTGCGCATTGACGGTTCGCCCGCAGAAGGGGGCGGAACGAAGTTGTACCTAGCCGGCAACTGGGGACCTCGCTGCCTGACCGGCTGCGCGAACGACTGGATCGGACATGGCGTCAACACCTGGGACTATTACGAGTTCGAGAGGGATGGAAGCACCCATCTGGTGGGCCAGGCGCAATACGGCGCCGCAGAGCCTTTTTCGGCGCCTTCGGTTACCTTGGACCCTGTTTCCAACCTGTTGGAAAAACTGCTGGCCACCGTTGGGGCATACAAGCCTTCGCGTGACGCCGTTGATCTGCGCATCGTCAAAAACGTGCGCGACAAAACCGGCACCTACCACGTCAACACTGGCGGCCCATGGCCCGATCTCGCCAGTGGCGCGCCTGCGCCTCCCCCTGACTCTGATCACGACGAAATGCCCGATGCCTGGGAAAAGGCACAGGGCCTCGATCCTAACAACGCCAGTGACGGCGCAGCTTTCGCAGCTAACGGCTACACGCATTTAGAAAACTATTTGAATGAACTGGCCGGGGACCCCATTCCAGGATTTGGCAAAGCATCCGTGGCGCCCACACCTCAACGTTGAGCAGGAAAGGATCAAGCATGAGTGGGAACGCTGTTTGGTGGACCAGGTTGTGTGCAGCCGCGATGTTGGCGGTGTCCGTGGTGCTGTTGCACGTGGACGACGTGATGCCGGCGGGTGCTGCCTCGGCCGCCCCGCCGCCGCGCACGTCGCTGTCGGATCCGCAGGCCCGCTTCACCGTGCCCGACCAGCCGTACATCGTGCTCAGGCGCGGCGACGTCGAAGCCGTCGTGGTGGACAACCGCGCCGTCGATGACGCGGTGCTGCCTGGACACCGTGCTGGTTACAGTGGACTCGCATCGCTCAAGCATACGCGGCAATCGCGGAATCTGTTCGTGCCCGCCTACGCCGGGCTGAACTTCGAGCATATCCTCGACGGCACGGCGCAGGAACGAACCGTGCTGTTCGAACCGCGCCATGCACCGATGCAATTGCGTGTCATCGACCGACACACGGTCGAACTCTATCAGTCGCCCACGCCGCACTACGGCGTCGAGAGTTGTCAGCGCTTCGAGCTACGCGAGGGCGGAGTGATCGAAATGACGTTCGAGTGCATTCCTCGCCGCGCGACGTGGCGGAACGGCTATCTCCTGTTCTTCTGGGCCAGTTACATCGATCAGCCCGAGTCGCTTGACATCCACTTTCTTGGCCGAACCGAGGGGGAAACAGGCGCGCCGCATTGGATCAGAGGCGTCACTCCCAAGCATGGCGTGAATGCCACGCATCGGGCGATCGGCGATGACCGTGAATTTGCGCACGTTGAACCGTTTCCGCTGGAATTGCCTTTTGGCTTTTCGCGTCATCGTTATGCCGAACCGTGGTATTTCGGAGTGTGCCGCGGCATGGCTTACGCGCAGGCGTTCCGCGCCGTGGACGGCGTTCGTTTGACGCAATCCCCATCGGGCGGCGGGCCCGGTTGTCCGGCATGGGATTTCCAATGGCTCATCCCCAACTGCCAGGTGAACCAACGCTATCAATTGGTGATGCGCGTGCTCTACACGCCTTGGCCCAACGGCGTCAGCGAGGCCGAAGCGCGTGAAGAATTGCGCCGGCATGTAAAAGCCGTTGAGTAGGTCAGCCGAGGCTGTTTCGCTTGCGAAAGGATCAAACATGAACGCGAACGACGTTTGTTGGACGAGGTTGTGGGCGACAGCGATGTTCTTGGCGAACTGGGGCCTTGCGGCCGAGGCGCCGAGGCCAGCCACCGAGCCGTGGCGCGTTGCCGAACAACCGGAGCTCAAGCAAGCGCTGGAAAAAACGCCGGTCCTGCAAACCGAGTCGCTGGGCGAGCCGGCGCGCGGCGTGAATGTTTGGGAGCGCTGGTTCGTGCCCAACCCGGACGGCAAAACGTGGGACCTCCTCCAGATCTATTTCAAGGAGTACTATGGGCCGACGTGGCTCTACGCCATCGACCTGGGCACAGGGCAGGTGAAGAAGCAGCGATTGGCGGACGATCACCAGTTCTACCTGTCGGGCAGGGCGCTTGGATTCGACGGCAAGTACTACATCGCCACCCCGTCGAGGCGCACGTGGAGCATGGACATGTTTGTGTACGACCCGGCGACGAACACGCTGGAGGAGCGGGGCGAGATCGTTCCAGGGCTTGGCGGCGAGGTCCGCCCGCTCGCGGTCGGGCATGACGGGCGGATCTACGGCACGGGAACTCGGGGTAATCAGGTCGGGCTTTACATCTACGACCCGAAGCTGGGCAAGGTGGTGAAGGATTTCGGCGCCGTGGGCCCGAGCCATCCCAACGGCGCGTGGAGTCGTTACGTCATGGGCGTGGACGACACGCACGCCTATATCGCCAGCGGGATGGTCCCGGCCTGGTACCTCGTGGCTGTAAACTTGAAAACCGGGGAGCAGAAGGTGCTGCTGGAATCCCCAACGGAACGCGTGATGGATATCATCGAGCAGTTCCCCGGAGCGTGGGCCATCGTCCCGCAAGGGGACGGGGCGCCAAACAAGGAATACTGGCTCTACCACGGGGATGCGATTCCGAAGGTGGACGACACGCCGCCCTCGCCCAAACAAACTTCCCCTTGGGACAAAGCCGTGCCGAAGCCGGAGGTTTACTTCGGCCAGATTGACCCGGACGCGCAAGGCAACGCAGTGGTGTGGTACCGGTCCCGCGAGGATGCGAAGGCGGAAGCGGCGAAAGTGTCGCCCGGCGCAGATACCCAAACCAAGCCGGAACTGTTTGGCTGGAAATCGATTCGCCTCGAAGGGGTCAACAGCTACCCCCATCGCATCAATCCCTTGGCTGTGCTGCCGGACGGCCGGTTGTATGGGACGGGTGACGATTACGTCGGCACGTTCATTTTCGATCCCAAGACCGACCAGACCACCTACTGCGGTCCGCGCACCGGGCTGGCCCCCTACACCACCATCGTTTACGGCGACAAGCTCTATTCCAGCGGCTACCCAGCAGGCCCGCTATTCGTCTATGACCCCAAACACCCCTGGACGTTGGGCAAAGGCGGCCCGCCCACTCAACCCGCGCCCGGTGAGGGTAGCGCTACGAGCAACCCCCGCCGCATCGGAGAGTTTGGCGCCACGCGCGTGGCGATCATGCACAGCTCCGCGCTCGGCGCGGACGGCATGATCTACTTCGGGGGTTTCGGCGAACGCAACTACACCGGCGGTGGCTTAGGCTGGTATGATCCCAAGACGGGCAAACTCGACGGCTTTTGGAAGCCCTTGAGCGGTTACATGGTCCACTGGATCGCGCCGGCGCTTGGCGGACGGCTGATCATCATCTCCACTTCGACCGCGCCGGACGAACAGAACAACAGTCGCCCGACCGACGAGGCCAAACTGTTCGTTTACGACGTGTTCGAGCAAAGGATTGTGCGGGACATCGTGCCCGTAGCGAAGGCTCGGGCCACCGGCTTGATCACGGAAGCCGCACCAGGACGGCTGCTGGGATTGACCGTGGACACGGCGGACCTGAAGCGCCCTGGCATTGGCTTGCTTTATGGCGTGGATGTTGCTACCGGTGAGGTGCTATTCCACAAGACCCTCCCCTGGCGTGTCTCGGTGGACGACTATTGGCCGCACTGGGTGGACCCCTCCTACGAATACCTGTCCCTCACGCGCGGCCCGGACGGTTTCGTCTGGACATACCTGAAGGACGTCCTGGTGCGCATCGATCCCAAAGACGCTGGCGTGCATGTTGTGGGCAGGATCGACCCACCCGGCCGGCCGACGTTTGTGGGGCGTGATCTGTACCTGTCGGGAACGGAGCAGTTGCGGCGGATTTGCAACATCGCCTCGGCTCCATAGCGGGAAACGGCGTCAAGGAGCCCCCAACGCGGAATTATGCGTTGGGGACCCCAATCGGAACCAGACATGAGCGGTTTGACTCTCGATTGGAGAACGACATGTTGAAACGTCAGATCCTCATTTTCGGGTTAGCACTTGTCATGATGGCGGGCCAGACCCACGCAGCGAAAGCCTCGGGCCCGTTGCGGGTTCATCCGACCAATCCGCGCTATTTTACGGACGACAGCGGCAAAGCAATCTATCTCACGGGCTCGCATACCTGGACCAACCTTCAGGACGTGAACGGGTACAAGGAACTCACCAACCTTGCGGAACTGGGGGGATTCAAAGGTCATCTCGAATGGCTCCATTCCTACAATCATAACTTCATCCGGCTGTGGATACTGGAGCATGCGTGGGATGCCGCGGAGGGTGCAACGATAGCTCCCCTGCCTTGGCCGCGCACGGGGCCGGGCAATGCGCTCGATGGCAAGCCGAAGTTCGATGTGACGAAATACGACCCGGCCTACTTCGAGCGGCTGCGGTCCCGCATCGTCGCCGCCGGTGAAATGGGTTTCTACGTATCGATCATGCTGTTCGACAGTTGGAGCATCGAGCATCAGGGAACATGGAAAGGCCATCCGTTTCACGCGAGCAACAACGTCAATGGAATCAACGGCGACCCGGACAACGATGGAGTCGGGATCGAGACCCATACCCTCAAGATTCCCGCGGTCACAAGGCTTCAGGAAGCCTATGGCAGGAAGGTTGTCGATACCGTCAACGACCTCGACAACGTGCTCTATGAGATATCCAACGAGTCGGAATATGGTGCGGATTGGCACTACCACCTGGCGAAGCTCATCAAGGACCACGAGGCGACGAAGCCCAAGCGTCACCCGGTGGGAATCACCGGCGGCGGTCCCACCAACCCCGAGCTCTTCGACAGCCCTGCGGATTGGATTTCTCCTACCGAGTGGTCCGATCCCCCGGCAGGCGATGGACGCAAGGTCGTCATTATTGATACGGACCACATCGGATCCGTCAGCCGCACGTGGGTGTGGAAGAGCTTCCTGCGGGGGCACAATCCCATTTTGATGGATTGGATGGACAAACCCTCTCCGTGGTACGGCCCGGCTGATCAGGAAGCCATGCGCAAGGCCATGGGTCAGACACGGAAAATGGCGGACCGGATGCGCCTCGCCGAGATGACTCCCCGAAGCGATCTGGCCTCCACAGGCTACTGCCTGGCGAACCCGGGCAAAGAGTATCTGGTCTACCTGCCCGATGGCGGCGCGGTGACGGTTGACCTCTCAGCCGCCAAGGGAATGTTGCAGGTGGAATGGGTCCATCCGGTCGAAGGAACTGTGAAAGCAGCCGCTCCCGTCCAGGGCGGCGGCCAATGCCGATTCCAGACGCCTTTCAATGGTGACACGGTGCTGCATTTGTGGGGGAAATAAGGAGAAAGGAGGAACAGCAATGTCTATGCGATGTGCAATGATTGTGGTCCTCTTCCTGACGGCGTGTGCTGCCAGGGCTGAGACCTACTATGTCGCAACCGACGGGAAAACGGATTTTTCGGGCTCGAAGGAAAAACCGTGGCCGTCGGTCGAATCTGCCCTGTCAAAAGTTGGCGGCGGACATACGATCATCGTTAAACCAGGCATTTACCGCGGCCCGATGCAGATTGCGAAACAGTACGCAGGAACCAAGGAGCGACCGACGGTTATCCAGTCCGAAGTCAAATGGCAGGCGGTAATCATCGGCGCCGAATACCACGTCATCAGCAACGATGACGGCTGTGACTGGCTGGTCATCGACGGGTTCGAGGTGATGGGAGGGCGCTACGATGGAGTGAAGATGAATGGTGATTACAACGTGGTGCGGAACTGCTGGGTGCATAACAATAAGGCGATGGGAATTGCCATGCATAACCAGAAGGGCGGAGTCATCGAGAACAACCTCATCGAGTTCAACGGCGGTCACATCCAGTTTGACCACGGCGTTTACGCCGATGGCGATGAATTGACCGTTAGCGGCAACATCGTCCGCCACAACGCCAGTTATGGATTGCACCTGTATCCATCCATCAAGAACTCACGGATTGTCAACAACCTCGTATATGGCCAGGTGCGACGGCGCGGTATCATCGTGGCATGTCCCCAGGGCGGCGGTAAGAATGTCATTGTAAATAACACGGTCGTCGAGAACGCTCCGCTGACCATCTGGAACGGTAACGGTGAGGTGATAGTGAACAACATTTTGGTAGCTGATGGAGGAGAGACCTTCTCTTTCGACGATAACACCCAAAATGTTCAGACAGACTACAACTTCTGTGTGCCAAAGTCCGAGCATCAGGGGCCGCACAGTATGACCGGCGACCCCAGCTTCATAGACCAGACGAAAGGCGTGTTCTGGCTGCGGGAAGGCAGCCCAGCTATCGGCAAGGGTTCCTCGCAATATGCGCCGACGATAGATTTCTGGGGCCGCCCGCGCCCGCAGGGTAAAGCCCCGGACCTTGGCGCCTTCGCCTTCGAGCCCTTGTTGACCCAGGAGCAAGTCCGGGCCGGTTGGGATCACGGGTGGGCGTATCACCGTCACGGTAACAAAGTCGGCCTGCCAGACCTATGGGTGCTGCCGGTCTGGCCCATTCAAGCCGAGACCTACACAGAGAACTTTGACCAGGAGCCGGCCAATTGGGAAGGGATCAATAACCGCAGCACTCACTTCGCTCCCAAGACCGTCACGCAGAACTTTGGTTACAGCGCCTCGACCCATCACGCTGGCGGTCAGCCGGGGGAGATCGGGGGCAAAATCAATCCCGCCGGCGAGGCGGCCTACTATGGCTACCGTCTGCCCGACCCACTCACCCTGGATGCGCCCAGCAGCGCCTCGGGCAAAATCCTCGTTGAGCGCGGCCCAGGTCACTTCTTGCTGGGCTTCTTCAACGCCGACACGCTCAACGAGTGGCGCACGCCAAACACGTTGGTGGCGCGCATCAATAGCCGGGGCGATGGCTTCCACTGCCACGTCGAGTATTGCACCAGCCGTTGGCGATGCGAGGCTGGCGTCATCGGCGCGATTGTGCGCGGCCAGCGCATCGAGGCTGCGGAAATTCCGGGGGGACAGGTCTATGAGTGGCAGCTTGCCTACGATCCCAAGGGTGCCGAGGGCAGTGGCCTGCTGACCTTCACCCTCGACGGCAAGACCGCGACGTGCCCCATTCTCAAGGAGCACCGCGCGGACGGCGCCACGTTTACTTACTTCGGCCTGTTGCCGATCCCCAAGACCTGGGACGGCGCCGGCGAGGTCTGGATTGACGAGGTGACAATCAATGGAAGGCGCTTCGATTTCAGTGAAGATCCCAAGTGGAATGAACGCGACAACCGCCGTACTTATGAAACCAATGACACCCGGCCACGTTTCGACTTCGGCTGGAGCCGAACGCACTGGGCGGGCGGCAAGGCCGCGGGCGAGTTGGGCGGTCTCATCTTCCGGGGCGACTGCCGTGACCCGCGCCGCCTGGCCGCCTACGGTGCCCGGCTCTCAACGCTAACACTCAATACGCCGCTCTACGCGCGCGGCAAGGTCAGCATGATCCGCGGCGTGACCGACAGCACAGCGTCCATCGGTTTCTACCATTCGACCTGGAGCCTGCACTCCAGCCTCGCGCAAGACCAGAGCATCCCGATGGACTACATCGGCATCAACATCGAGGGGCCTTCGTCCGAAGGCTTCTTCTTCTATCCCGTTTACCGGGTCCACGGCCGGGTCGCCGGATCCCTGGGGGGCAGATCGGGAAAAGCGCCGCGCATTTACCCGGACCGCAAGGTCCACGACTGGTTGCTGGAGTACAATCCCGCTGGGGCCGGTGGGCGTGGCCAGATTACCGTCGGACTTGACGGCCAGACCTGCACACTCGACCTGGAGCCGGGCGCCAAAGCGATCGACGCCTCGTTCAACCGCTTCGGCATCTGCACGCCCTGGATCGACGGCAACAGCGTGACGGTCTTTTTTGACGATATCGAGTACACCTGCGTTGGAGAGACGGCTTCGAAAGATAGTTGCAAAGCAGAAATGTAAGCGAAAGGATCTTTATGAACAGACTACTGCCATTTTGGTCGGTCTTGGCAATCGCCGGTGCCTCTTGCTTGGACGCTTTTGGTGCCGACGACGCTAATCGTATCCAGCACTGGCCCAAAAACCCGCGTTACTGGCAATACAAGGGCCAGCCCGTGCTTCTGCTTGGCGGAAGCAAGGACGACAATCTATTCCAGATTCCCGACCTCAAAGAACACCTCGACGAAATCCAGAAGGCCGGGGGCAACTACATCCGCAACACCATGAGCGACCGGAAGGACAAGGGCTTCGAAGTCTATCCGTTCAAGCAGCAGCCCGACGGCAAATACAACCTGGAACAGTGGAACGATGAGTACTGGCTGCGGTTCGAGAACATGCTCCAGTGGACCGCCGAGCGCGACATCATCGTGCAGATTGAGGTCTGGGACCGCTTCGATTACTCGCGCGACAATTGGCAGCCACATCCCTATAACCCGAAGAACAACGTCAACTACACTTATGAGCAGTCTGGCTTTGTGGAGCATTACCCCGACCACCCGGGCGCTAACAAGCAGCCGTTTTTCTTCACTACACCCAAGCAACGTAACAACAAGGTCGTGCTGAAATACCAGCAGCGGTTTCTAGACAAGATGCTGTCGCATTCTCTCCGCTACGACCACGTGCTGTATTGTATGGACAACGAGACCTCCGGCGAAGAGGCATGGGGTGCGTATTGGGCCGACTACATTCGCCTCCGCGCCGCCGAAGCCGGCAAGAAGGTGTGCAGCACTGAAATGTGGGATGCGTGGGACCTTAAGGCCGATGAGCACAAGCGCACACTCGACCATCCCGAACGCTACGACTTTGCGGACGTGTCGCAGAACAATCAGAAGAAGGGCCGGGAGCACTGGGACAATTTCCAGTGGGTGTGGGCGCGCGTGGCCAAACAGCCGCGTCCGCTTAACACCGTGAAAACCTACGGCGCCGACACCGGCCGCTATGGCAACAATCGCGATGGTCTGGAGCGCTGGTGGCGCCACGTCGTTGGCGGAGCGGCGTCGGCGCGATTTCACCGGCCTGACTCCGGCATTGGGTTGTCCGAGCCGGCAGTTGCCGCCATTAAGGCCGCACGCAAACTGGAATCGCTCATAAAGCTGTGGGATGTCGAACCCGCCAACCATCTGCTCAGCGACCGCGAGGAGAACGAGGCTTATCTGGCCGCCCGCCCGGGGCTGGCCTATGCGCTCTACTTCACCGATGGTGGGTCCGTCGGCCTCGACCTCAAGGACACGCCAGGCCACTTCCAGGTACAGTGGATTGACATCGGAGCTGGCGAGTGGGGTAAGCGTGAAACGCTTGACGGCGGCGACGTGACGACCGTGAGAGCACCCGCCAAAGGACACTGGGTCGCGGCCATTGTTAAGGCGGACACCGCTGCCGCTGCTGGACTGTCTGACGTCAGCAAAAGTGGCACAGGTTAGGGCTTTGGGTTAGTGGAGACCTTCAAGTAGTTTCCAGGGGGGAAGGAAACTACTTGAAATTAACGATTTCAGCTCCGGATAGGACTACTCTTTTTATTTACAGTTTTTCGGTTGTATTTGATGGTATTTCTCGCGTTTCGTTTAATGTTTTGGACAGGCAGGTTAATGCGTTTATTTGACGGGATGGCTGGTCCAACATCGCTTGCGGTTTATGCAAGCGAGCTTGGCTTGGCATGAGCTATTTGCTGTGGCATAAGTGGGCATGGTCAGACACACGGACAACAAGTCCGTAGGTCTCCGATCCTGTCGCGACATACCCAGTCGATGACGGACGGACCGTCGGTCCGTGCCTAAGGCTCAACTTTAGGAACCGGGCGAGAGTACCTCTGCTGATACATTTACCAGAGACCATCGCAAAGTGTCGGGGGGAAGTTGCACGGCCATACCTTGGTAGCAACGTCCATTGAATCCGTTGGCCACTCTTCCCGTCAATCTACTCGAAATTTCTGAGCCTGACGTTTCTATTACGGTCATGGAGAAAACCATTATACCTGCAGACAAAAAAGTTCAAATCTCACACCAAGTCTGAGGCTTCTACCTGAAAACCAGAACGCACAAAGATCGTATGTCACGACCACTTATCAAATAGCTATAGTGTCGCAGTTTCAAGGTTTTGAGGAGATTGAGATAAGATTAGTACTGAAAAACGTTTATGACAACTGGCCAAGAAGCAGGCAAACGCTGAAAGGAGCCCGTTTCGGGGGTCATCGGTGCGCGCGCACTGGCCTGAGAGGCTGGCAGGACCGGTCCCAAAAAATCTTTGCTTCGTCCTGACTATTCCTTCGCCCCGTGCTGATGCAGCAGTTCGATGATTTCTGTACACCGGTCTTCTTTTGCCATTGCCAGTGCGGTCTTGCTCTTTACGTTTCCTACTCTAAACAGATCGACCGTACCCGGTCAAAGAAACCAGCGAGTGATCCATGGCCAGCATAGCATCACGGAGCAACATCATGATTCATTCTGGTCTTGCTGAACCGCAGCACATATTGGAGGTATTCAAGCCAATACATTGCGACCTCGGAATGTCCCTGGCCTTCCTTGACAATGAATTTCGAGTGGGGATTGTACGACTCGATGATCCTGCCGGTTTCCATCTCTTGTTCAAGACGCCTGGGAAACATGAAGTCCTGCCTGCCTCGGACAACAACTGTAATGACACTTTTGCCGGCGTCGAGATGCTTCTGAATCTGAGGCGGATAGGAGGCTGCTGACATAGCCACAACAGCCGTGTAGCGTTCGGGCCGATCGTAGGCCAACATCCATGCATATACTCCAGATGCTGAGAAGCCGGTCAGGTATATTCTATTAGGATCGACAATGAACCTCGCCTGATAGTGGTCGAGCAGATTTATGAATTCCAGTTTCTTACCTGCCCAGACGGTTTCATCTTCAATCGGGGTGTTTCGGCTAAAATCCTCCATTAGCCCTGACCAGATCAAGAGTACGGGCTCATCGAATTTTCCCTTGAACTGCAGGAGACGTCTTGGCGAGTCAGCGGGATGTCCAACGAATATGATGGCAGGCAACTTCCCACCAGAATCGCTGTCGACGCCTGAGTGGACATAGTAGGAGGTGATTCCGTTGATGTGCATATGGTGTATGATGGGCAATCGCCTAAGCCAGATCCCCATTATGGCCAGAGGGACGATTAGGACCAGACACACCGCGACAATACGATATGCCCTACGGGACATTCAAGTGACTCCAACCGCCACTCATGTGGCATGTTCGGCCGCAGTCCGCCTCGTGGTTGCCGAATCGAGGGTGGCAAACCGGCCTTGCCATCGAGGATATCTTAGATGTTTCAATTAACGACTTTCATAAACATTCCGAAGGGCCATTCTACCAGATTCACATTGAGATTTGTGCAGTTTCTGCCCTTTCTCTTGCAGTTACTACGGCCGCCCACGAGAGCAACGGTGGGAGCCATGCCAAAGCCTGCGGATTCGCATATTTGCACCGTGCAGCAGCAGGCCGGCGAGGGAGGTGTGGCGGAGGGGTGGAGTGAAGGCCGGCCCGGACAAATTACGGAGCCGTGATCAAGCCGGCGTACTCGCCACATGGGGCCGCAGGTCTGTGCATGCGTCATTCAAGCTTCTCCTTCGGTCAGGTCCACGTCGAAATGTCAAGTAGCGCTCTTGTATGCCTTCAGTTGGAGGCTGACGATCTTCCCGGCAAGCAACGGCGTCATCCCAGGACCGTCGTAGAGGTATTCGGCCAGTATTGTGACATTTCGAAAGCCTGCCTCTTCCATCGCAGAAAGGTATCGCTCCTTGCCGCACGCTACTGTAAGCCACTGTGCCCAGACCTCGAGGCCCGGACTGTCGGTTGCAGGCAGTTGTCCCTCAAGAACCAGATCCGAAATAAGTATCCTACCGCCGGGCCGTAAGACCCGTAGCGCCTCTTTGAATGATGCCAGCTTGTCTGGGCAGTGATTGATGACGCAGTTGCTAATGATTACATCCACAGACCCATCGGGAAGAGGCACGTGCTCTATCTGGCCAACCTTGAACTCTACATTCTTATACCGGCCTTCCCTGGCGTACTGTTGAGCTTTGTGGACCATTTCCGGAGTCATGTCAATGCCAATGACTTTACCATGTGGCCCGACCTTCTGAGAGGCCACAAAGGCATCCAGACCCGCCCCTGACCCAAGGTCAAGCACGGTCTGCCCTTCTTGGAGTTCCGCCAGAGCAGCAGGATTACCACAACCCAATCCTGTCTCGACCGCTCCTCTAGGTACATTTTCTATCTCTGCTTCGGAGTACCCAAGCTCTTGCGCACGGCCCAGGAGTCGGGAATCTATATGGGAAACTATCTGAGCGTACTGTTCCTTGAACGGCTTGCCCTTGTCTTTCCCGTGGCTCATAGCAGACCCTGGTCTCTTTTGGATTTGTTCACCGCCGTCAACTGTGTCTGATTCTACCCTTGCACTCAACCTAATGCAAAGACCCACGCAGAGGTCTTGGAAACGTGGACTGCTGCAAATGGTGAAGGAATCGCCCGCAACGCGACACATTTCAAGAGCTATTATCAAACCCTCAGATTCGCACAGCTGACGGTGGCCGCCCTCTCCGAGCGACGTGCCTCATGGAGCCACATCCATCGGAGAAGGCGGCCATCGTATCGAGTCGACAAACCGCATTCTACCGCCTGTAGCCCATCTTGCCCCAGATCCCCATTTGCATCCATTGAACATCCGCAATGCCTTCTTCCGTGGTTGGACCCCAGATTCCTGGATGCGAGTGGACGTTCTCCCGCCCCTTCTTGACCGTCTCACTGGCTTGCCATTTATGGTAGTCGGCGTGCCCGTCCATAAAGGAGAAGGTCGTCCCGTCACCGTGCCGGGTGGTGGGTTGATCCCACCACTGCGGGGTGATGTACCGCACCGAGTACGCATCAGGACTCGACAGACCCTCATCAATGAATAGAAGCCTCTCAGGGGGCTGCGGAACCAGGATCCTCTTCTTGAACACCGGGCTGCCATCCACGGACCGGCCGTTGCTCGCAATCATCATCGCGTACGTCATCAGTTCGCCGCGATAGCCTGTGGGACACTCGTACAGCCTCAGTTCCCTAACAAACGGCCACAACGCCCCCGCCTTGATGCCCTTGATCTGGTCACTCGCGGGCAACTGGCCGCCGCGGGCCCAGTCACCGGCCCACGTGACGCCTACCCACGGCTCGCCGTACTGGTTCTTCCACGTCCCCCCGGCCTCGCTGCTGACGACCCTATCGTCGTTCTCATCGGCGTACATGATCCACGCTAGTGCCAGTTGCTTGAGATTGCTCAGACACGCCGCCCGCTGCCCCTGTTCTTTCGCCCGTTTCAACGCCGGCATCAGGATTGCCATCAAAATGGCAATGATCGCGATGACAACTAGCAGTTCAATCAGCGTAAACGCCTTCTGCCTGTCCATATGGCCCTCCCTATTCTGCACCCAGAAGCATCATGGCAACCAGAACATAACCAGGAGCCTTAACATTGTACACACGGCAGGTCAATTTACTCCAAGACCAGCCTGCTGGCGGCCGGCCCACTCCGGCTCCAGGCATCCTATTCTATCGTAAATACGGAATCCGGAATTTCCCATTTGACTTCATGGATTGTGCTCCTGCATACTACACATCGTATGATACCAAGGTACTGCATCTGATCGAAATCGCTCTGGCCGTCAATTGGGTCCGTTTTCCCGTTAGAATCCGTCAATCTGCGGTCAAAATCAAGTCTGAGAACGTCCTTGCGTGCTTCACCCATTGGTTTTCCCGTACGGGATAGTCAGAACTAGCCTGAACGGCATCTATAAGCTCTATAGTATCAAAATCTACTCTCCATGTCACGACCTAACTGGGAAATCCGGGTTGGAAGCATTCTTGGTCGGCCTCGTTTGTTGTTTTAGAGTTCCGCAAATCACGCGCGGCTAAAGTGCCAGTTCCAAGATATCCTTCACGACTTGTTTCTCCAGTTTGTGGTAGTTTCCGCCAGAAGACCAAAAGGCGGCGCATTTCTCGGCCATCTCGTCGAACCGTTCGCTAGAGATGTCCAGTTCGGTCAGACGCACGGCAAGGCCAAGATCCTTGAAGAAGGATTCCATACGTCGGATACCTTCCAGAACAATTCGCTCTTCTGATTCGAAAGGTAGATCAACGCCCCACACCCGTACAGCGAACTGAACGAAGCGCTTGGTATCCTTCTTGAACGAGTACTTCATCCAGGCTGGGTAAATCACAGCCAGACCTGCTGCGTGGGTAATGTCATAGATGGCACTCAGCTCGTGCTCAATACGGTGGGAGGACCAGTCGCCGATGCGTCCGGTGCTGAGAAGGTCGTTGTGCGCGAGGGTGCCAGCCCACATGATCTCGGCCCGGGCAGCATAGTTTTGGGGCTCAGTCAATACAATAGGTGCGTTGGTGATTACTGTTCTCAGGACTGCCTCGCAGAGCCTGTCGGTCAGGTCAACGTTGGGAACGGTCGTGAAGTACCGTTCGATGACATGGCCCATGATGTCGACACACCCGCACGCCGTTTGATAGGGCGGAAGGGTAAAGGTCAACTCGGGATTCAAAATGGCAAATCGCGGACGCAGTGCCTCACCCTGCATCGGCAGCTTCTCTTGGGTGTGCTCTCTGGTGATCACAGCGAACTGACTGGCTTCGCTACCGGCCGCCGGAATGGTCAGGACCACACCGATGGGTAGACACTCGGTCACCAGCTTGGCTGCCGGGAAGAAGTCCCACACGGCGCCGTCGTAGCATGCACCTGCTCCGATTGCCTTGGCGGAGTCGATGACACTGCCTCCGCCCACCGCCAGTATGAAACCGATCCCCTGTTTCTTACAGATGCTGATACCTTTCTCGACAAGGCTTAGCCTGGGGTTAGGCTGCACGCCGGAAAGCTCAACAAAGTCAACCCGCCACGCCTTGAGTGAGGCCACAATCCTATCGTAGAGACCTGTTCTCTTGATGCTGCCTGAACCGTACAGGAAGAGTACCTTTGAGTTATAGAGGGAGACTTCCTTGCCGATACGCTCTTCAGTCCCTTTGCCAAAGATGATCTTTGTAGGGCTGCTAAACTCAAAATTCTCCATATGCTCGGCTCCTCATAGCACTCTCCAGAAAGGAAATCAGGCGCCATTGACCTACAAGATAATGGCCCCTGAGGTTTTCCCGAGTAGCATCCCGAACTGTCGCGTGTACTGAGCGTTCTCGCGGATTTGGTCTTGATACCGTGGATACATGCCTACGATCACACCGTCCGTGGGCTTCAGATGCTCGAAGGCAAACTTGAATGCCTCCTGAACCGACTGCTTGTCATTGCACTTTCGACCTGCCGCCAGGATCTTGAACCCCAGGCACGGCTGGGTGACCTGTCGAGCCACTTGGGTCATAGCAATCGGATCGGAGGCGAAGAACGAGTAGCCGATCTGGAGCGTGACGACAGGCGGCATTTTCTCCAATTCCTCCCGCGTTCTCGTAAGGTAATGGAAGCAGGTCATGAAGAAATCGACCCGCCAGCCTTCGTCGGCGATCCGCTTGATACAGTCGGGATTGTGGGCCGAGACGCCAGCCAACACGCCCGCGTCGTGAACGCGCTTAACGAAATCATGGACTTGCTGGCTCTTGCCTTGTCGGAACAATCGGTCCGTGACCCCGCCGTGATGGACGATCGCAATGGGCTGAGTATCCCGGACCACCTGCTCAATCGGAGCGCTCTGCGCCTCACCGGAGTGAAGACAGATGAACTTCATCTTCGATCCTCGCTCCCGCAGTATTCGAAAGATGCCGGCCATCTGGTCCGGGCTGCTGAACTGATGAGTGTTGATCCCTGCGCGCTCGCAACTCCATAGGAACTCGACTATTCGCTCGGGAGTGAAGTACTCTCTCATATGCTGGTCCAGGACGGGGCCCATGTACGAGTATCCACTGATTGGATTCGAGCCCACAATCAGCCTGGTCACATGGTGGTCACCGAGCCGAATCGTCGGCAGCAGTAGGCCAGGTGAATCAGTGACTGCTGGTGGAGTCTCCTCTGCCTGGGATGTCTTGCTGATTGCCAGTGCCGACCCGGCTACGGCCAGCGAAAGCCGTGAGAGAAACTCCCTACGTCCAGTCATGTTTGCATCGATTCTATTTGAACTCATGACAACCTCCTGAAACCTTAAATACAGCACTATATTGCCCAAGAGAATGCTGTATCGCTGGCAGGCGTGTGACCATTTTACCAAAAGCAAGGCATCGCAGAAAGCGCCGAGAGTAGTTTCGACGCAATTACCATTGATAAACCTCAACGAGGACCGGCCAAGAAGCAGGCAAACGTGAAGGAAGTCCATTTGAGGGGTCATCGGTGCGCGCACACTGGTTCGAATATACTGGCAGGACCGATCCGATAGATTGCAGGCGCCTCGGACTTGTTGTACGTTTCCTCATCGATAAGCTGTCCGGGCAGACCAATGGACTCCTTATCCGTGTGTCTTGATTGTGGCATCCAAGCTTAGCGTTTTTGTGAGTTCCTGCATAGCAGGCAGGTTCTCTTCTATAAGGACATAGACCAGACGTTCTCCCACGCGAGCAGACTATAAAAGTTACGAACCGCATTGCCTCTTTGAGATAGCTTACTTGCTCTTTAATTTAGCCGGTGATTTCAATCTTCGTTGGTAGCCCACTTTCTCCGGCCGCATGACCTGCAGACGGCAAGGGCGGACAAGGTGTTTCATGGTGCGATTTTCTTAGTGGCTGAATTAGATCGTGTACGGGACACGCATCGCGCGGGACCGCATCCGGTTGGCTTCGGGATCACCGACAAACTCAGCCTTGCGCAGATCGAACTTCAGGCTTCGCCTCAGTTGCTCGCAGATGTCGGCCGCAAGGCAGATGTTCATGGACTGATACATAACCTCCGGATTCGCCACCGTAGGTCGGCGCGAGCGAACGCAGTCAAAAAAATCCCGCACATGGTTCAAGGGTCGTTGCGTGCGCGCCGTATAATCCGCCAGCACTTTCTTGTATTCGCGCATCAGCGCCGGCGATGAGACATCTGGTGCTGAATAACCGTCGGCGGCCGCGACCCATCCTTCCGGACCATCAAACCGCTCGCCACAGGCACCGTGCCAGTGCTGGCACGCTTCCCAAACCGAGCCTGCGACTCGGAACAGAACCAGTTTTACCCCGTTGGATAAACGCGTCACCATCGTCGCATCAGGTCCCCCATACTCGAATTCGATGGAGGACACATTCGCCATGTCGAGTCCGGCGAGGGCCTGGGCCACCGTGTGCGCGCCCCACATCGCGACATCGGTAGCGAAATCATAGTAGTGATACCACCCCCCTCCATTCACATAGCCGGCATTGTAAGGCCGCCAGGGAGAGGAACCGAGCCAGACATCCCAGTCCAGTTCATCCTTAGGTGGCTCCGGTTCCGCCGGCAACCAGTCGTGAAGTAACCCGTCGCGCCAACGACAGTCAGCATAAACAGTATGAACCTGACCCAACCGGCCGGATCGAGCCATTTCGATGGCAAACACGTGATGGGGCTCGCTGAGCCGCTGGGCGCCAGTTTGATATATCCGGCCGTACCGGCGGGCGGTCTCCACGACCCCCTGCCCCTGCTCCATTGTGAGACAGGCTGGCTTCTCACAATAGACATCCTTGCCCGCCCGCATCGCCCAAATCGAAGCCAGCGCGTGCCAACGGTCCCCCGTGGCAATCAACACAGCATCCAGATCCGTCCGTTCGGCCAATAGCTGACGCATATCGCCATACACAGCACAATCTTTATTGTTGTATTTACTGTCCACCATGTTCTTGGCCGCTTCGCGCCGGCTTTTCAGGACATCACAGACGGCGACCCATTGCACATCCGGCTCGGTTAACATATAAGCCAAATCATAGGAACCGCGGCCGCCGATCCCAATGCCGCCCATCACGATGCGTTCGCTGGGCGCAACAGTTCCGGCACCCCCCAGCGCAGAAGCCGGAGTATAATAGGGCAACGCAACCGCACCTGCCGCCATGGCCCCCTGTATCAGGAATCGACGCCGCGTGAATGTCATACCACTGTCATTCCTCATAGAGTTTTTCCCTTGCTTTTCACGCTCACATCCTGCTAAAAACACCAAAGACTTGATGATATTATAGTATATAGTCCTCAAAAAACAAGGGAAAATTTGGCATGGTTCAGAAGAGGGTAGCACTTTTCTGAGCCCCGCAAGTTGCGATTTTGTCCGTAACTCCTGCTTTGACAGACTATTATAAGTGTTCGTGGCCATTGAACCGGCTTGAAAAGTGTTACCTTTAGCCATATGAAGTTGAACCATGCCGAAAATTTTAAAAAATGTGATACCTCATTTTTGATGGATTTTGAACTGTAAACAGCGGTTTTTCGTTTCAAGAATTGTTCCTTCTTTGGATGTAAACAGTTCGGATGTCATACCTAATAGGTAACCATTTTATGAGGTTCGACATTAAATCAATTTTGATAAACACTTATGAAATCTGACTCTGACCAATGTGGTAATCTACAGCATTTCAATCCTTGAAAAATGAGCTTCTTGCTGGCATAATATTCTTGTGAGCGCAAATAATGTCGTGCTGGTGGTGAATGACGGACGAATCGCCGCGAGCCATCTCGCGACAAAATAGATATCGTAGCTCCGCATAACATCGACAACAGACAGGGTGGGCAGCCTCGGTGACTGACCGTCATTATCTTCTATCTACCTGCCTCAGTATAGGCATCCCCGGCCCTGTCCCGGCTATCGCATACACACTCTGATCGGGTATCGCGTACTGGGTCCGGAGACAGGGTCAGTATCTCAACTCACTCGCCTTGGGGGTGACTCTGTCGATATTTGGTGTTATGTCTACCTTAACGTTGCCCATAGCCCAGGCCAAGCCGCCAGCCATGATGTCCTGGACCCGGGGGTTAGTCCAGATGTCGTCGCGATGACCGAATGAGGTATAGAAGACGCGACCCTTGCGGTGTATACGAGCCCAGGTAGCGGGGAACGGCGGGCGCTGGTAGCAGTCACCCTTCATTCCTTCATTGTCCTCAATGAGGATCACATGCAGGTCCTTTGCGAAGTTCTTGAGGGTGTACCACTCTTCCTTGAGCTTTTGAGCTTCGCCGAATTGTTTCACCCCAGGGAAGTCAGGCGAGGCGACGCGTATTGTGGCATCCTGCTGCTCGCCGTGTACGATAAACTCGCCGCCAATCATAGCGATGTAAGGATCTACTTCAGTCTGGTTCTGGTCTCTTGCGCCCTTAGAATGGAAGGAGTCGGTGGCGGCGTGGAAGCCAACAAAACCTTTGCCAGCGGCGATGGTGCGTAGAAGCTTCTCCTTGCCTTCGGGAGACATGGGCGGAGTGTTCGCTTTGTCGGGCTTGGTGAGATCGCCGCTGGTGTAGAAAGCGATGGCATCATACTGGTCGAGGTCGCCATCGAAGACGCGGCCATCTTTAGTGCAGAGGACTTCGAAGCCATGGCGTTTGCCCAGTTCGGTGAGGATTCTATCGGAGATGCTGGGCTGACCATTCTTGAGTTTGACGGCCTCGTGCTCGAAGCCGGCTGAGCGTGAGAAGTAGAGGACCTTCTGTTTTTTCTTTTCGGCGGCGGCTACCCAATGCATTGGGAAGACCGAAGCGGCCAATACCGCAGCACCGGTTGCCCGGAGCACGTCGCGACGAGCCATGGTGTATTCACTGCTCTTAGAATTATCGAGCCCATTGGGCAAGTTTGTCTTTCTGGTCATCGGTACAATTAACCTCCAAATCTTTGCGTCAGTTGGCTGTTTCCTTAGTCTGCAAAACTGCAATCCTGATGAACGCTCAGAGTATTATCCAAACCTTGTAGATTATTGTCAAGGTATTCTGTCTGGTCGATTGGGACGGGAAGGGAACATCGTATCCCCCTGGTGATGATAAGATGCATGACCGACAGACGCTATAAGCAGCTCAAGAAGTTATGGCAGGGGCTGGGGGCAAAGCCCCTGCCCTGACAGAAGTACTCTTGAAAAACAATTTATCAATGTCAACCCTGGAAACTGCCGGATTCTACCAGCCTCAGTCCGCACCATCACCACATATGGAACGACCATTATCGAGCCGAGGGGCTGGGCGTTGTGTGTTTTCTGGGCGAGGAGAGGAAGGAGGAAGTTCCTGGCCACGCAGATCAAGCAAGTATGAGAAAGACGCTCCAGAAGAACCAGTAAGTTCTCTTCACCGTCACCCCGACATGGAACGACCATTGACAAGCCAACGAGCAGCTAACAAATAGTTTAATAGTCACAGTTGCTAAGTTTCATTGGAATTGATGTTACATTTGTATTGACAGACACTTACAAAGACCGGCCCAAAATCAGGCGGGTGCCGAGAAGGCCCATTTTGGGGCATGTTTCGTGCGCGCGCACTGGCCATCGCAGGCTGGCAGGACCGGTCCGGACTATTCCTATGAAGAAGCCGCAGCCTGGGTCAGTTGAAGCTCTCTTACACGGCAGAATATTGTGGCACTCCTCAATCGAAAGAGAAGAGCAACAGAGAATACAAAGTATGCCTAAATGAGAGAGCTATATTGCGTCTACTCGACCTGTCGACTCACGAAAATAGGCGATCACCCCTTCGCTCGTCCCGGGCGGCTCTCACTCCACCGCGCTCCATCGCCGACCCGCTGCGAAAGCGGTGAGCAAAAGAACACTGAGTTTGTCAGAAGGTTTCTTATGGTATTCACCCCGCCAAGATAATACAATTAGCCGCATGCAGCGAGTTCACGTAAGTCCAGCAATGACAAGGAGGACGAGGTTTTTCAACGGGACAGGGAGACGAAAAGGTCTATTACCTGGCGTTTACGGCGAAGGCGGGACAATCGCAAAACACCCTGCTGCACAGCCATCGCGACGGGATGTGTAAGAGCAGAACGGCGAGCCGGTGTATGTGTCGAGAGTGAACCGCGAATGGACATCGAAGCCCACTGTGCTGGACATTGCGCTGGCGCAGGGGGATAATCGGTTCTTGGTCAAGCTGACGAACGTCAGCGGGGACTGGTCGCTCAGCCTCAAGCTGACGGACCTGGGCGGCAACGCGATTCCGGATGTTACTTATTCGGCTCTGTGAAGATTGGAATAATCTGTGTCGAAACCGTGTTTCGAATGAAAGGAGATTCCATGAGACGAGTCGTGACGAGTTGGATCCTTGCGGTGGTGTGCGTGTCTTCGGCGTGGGCCGTCGAGCCGGCCAACCGCAAGTCGAATCCGCAGGTCAAGGCGGTGCTGGAATATTTTTATTCGCTGTCGGGCAAAACTGACAACCGGATCGTTTCGGGGCAGTTCACGGATTTCGGCAACGCTTCGAACCTTAAGATCATGGAGCGGATTCACGAATCTGCGGGCCAGTGGCCCGCGCTGATGGGGGCCGATTATGCGGACTTTCGGCGGGGGAGCATAACGACCAAGGTTCCCAATGCTGCGGCGATCGAGTACTGGAAACAGGGCGGACTGGTGACCATCATGGCCCACATGTACAACCCGGCCAATCCCAAGGGCGGCGGCCTGCGCGACAAGGGCGTGGATATCGCGGACTTGCTCAAGGAGGGGACGGACACGAACAAGCGATGGATGCAGCAGCTCGATCTGATCGCGGAGGGATTGCTCGAGCTGAAGGCGGCGGGCGTGGTGGTGCTGTGGCGGCCGTTTCACGAGATGAACGGCGGGTGGTTCTGGTGGGGGGCACAAAAGCCCGAGTCGTTTATCGCAGTGTGGCGGCATATGTTCGACTACTTCAGCACGACCAAGGGGCTGGATAATCTGATCTGGGTCTATGGGCCGAACAAGGGGGAAAAGACCGCAGCCTATTATGCGGGGGATGAGTATGTGGATATGCTGGGGCTGGATGCCTATACGGACTTCCTCGACCCCGAGCACATCCAGGGTTATAACGAGATCGTCGCGCTGAACAAGCCCTTCGGATTCTCGGAATATGGCCCGCACGGTTCGAGCAATCCGCCGGGCGATTATGACTATCGGCGATTCATTGGAGGCGTGAAGAAACATTTTCCGAAGACCTGCTACTTCATGTGCTGGAATGCCAAATGGAGTCTGGCGACGAATCAGAACGTCAAGGAGATGCTCAGCGATCCGGCGGTGGCCAATCGGGACGAGTTGCCGAAGGAGTTATTTTTCAACGCGACCATGCCGGTTTCAGGTCTGCCCGTGGAAGGCAACTGGAAGCTGACATTCGAGGATACCTTTGACGGCGATAAACTGGATTCATCGAAGTGGATCCCCAGTTACGAATGGGGCCAGACGCACAACTACGACGCCTATTGCGATCCGGCCAATGTGCTCATCGAAAAGGGCCTGCTGCGGCTGAAGGTGGAGGACAAACCTTCGCACGGCAAGAAGTACACCTCAGCGGTAATCACGAGCTATAACAAATTTTCGCAGAAGTACGGGTATTTCGAGGGGCGGTTCCGGATTCCGACGGGCAAGGGGTTGTGGCCGGCGTTCTGGATGCTGCCGTATCCGCAACACTGGCCGCCGGAGATCGACATCTTCGAGACGATCAAGGACGACCCGCAGATCTACATGACCTATCACTGGGACGACAAGGGGCACAAGTCTTACGGTAAGCACTGGACCGAGGACAGTTTTTCGCACAGCAAGGAGTTTCACACGTACGGGCTGCTGTGGGAACCGGACAAGATCGTGTGGTACATCGACGGTGTGGAGAGGTCGCGGTTCACCGAGGCCCGTGTGATCGTCAGCGAGCCGATGTACCTGCTGATCAATTTCGGGATCGACGCGGCCTGGCCGGGACCGTGCGACGCGACGACGCCGTTCCCGAGTTATTATGAGTGCGACTGGATCAAAGCGTACCAGAGAAATTGATTTCAGTCAACCCTTGCGCCAAGCCAAAAGGCCACTATGGGAATTGGATTTTCATTTTTCATTTCGTGTGGTATAGTTGCACCAGTGCAACAAACCAATATGCGCGTCAATTGCAGTCTATCAAGACAGATGTGGAAAAGTTGCTGCCCGACGTCCCAGACATGGGCAGAATGAATAAGATTATTCGCTGCCTGGAAATGTGCCTCAAGGATATTCGTTGACATGCTCATCCGCCGCGTAGCTGCGTGGCAGACTGGCAGTGTTCAAATCATCATAACGCGACGTGCAACTTTAGCGCAATTAGCCTCAGCGGCTCGAAGGACACAGGTCAATTCGCCTGCAAGAGCATCGCCTACCAGGGATACTCCTTCCCGTCAGATTCCTGCGCCACAAAATACACGGGGCGCTCTGTCAGTCTCAAAGTCCCGGCCTTCAACTCGTTGCCCTGAAGATCCACAACGGTCCATTGCCTCCCTGACAAAGGGATCTCCATTGGCTGCCGACCTTTGCCCATACTGTGCCCAGCATTCCTGATGTCCGACACGACATGGCCGTGACGCCGTAATAGCGATATTGTCGTGACATGAAAAGGCAAAGGGCTGACAGTCCGAGACGCTGTCAGCCTTTTCCGCTTGCGGGGTCGCGTGGACTCTGTCCTTTCTGGCGAGACATGACAGACGACGCTGATCATGCAAGCGAGCTGAAATTCTGCCACTCGATCTTCCCCACTTTCTTCAGTGCATAGCCGACCTCACGGAGGTAATCACCGTAGCACACCTGTACGTGGAATCCCTGCATCTCAGTAAGCAGCTTGCGAAAATCGCCGTCGATCGCTATGTCGATCTGCGAGCGACAGGCTGGATGCGAAGGCGAGTCAATAATCTTCCCCCGGAACCCTTGCCACTTAGTGCACCTTAGGTTGGGGATGATGACCGTGACGATCTGGCCTTTCGTATACTGGACCTTGGTCGCAGCACCGTAGTCCGACTCGAAATGGGTCATAATCTTGGTCGGCTCGTAATCCTTGCCGTTCATTTTTCGGGGGGCGGCACAATGGGCCACCGTAAAGACGCCGTGATGCGGAAAATGCGAATTGCACACGAAGGTTGGCCTGCCTGCGATCCAACGCAGCAACACACCAGGCAGAGTGTGTGTCAGATCAGTATGGCAGTACGCTGTATATCCTTCGTCGTTTGCCAGGCTTAGAACAAGACAGGGCGGCGTGTCGAGCATCTCGATAACCGACCTTCCCATGCAGTTGGCAAAGCCAAAGTTTGTCGCGCCGGATTCGGTCATCAGCTCCTTGCAGACTCTCAAGGCCAGAAAGGAATTGACGACGAACTTACGATCGGTCTCAAGCGTGATGTTAGGCAGAGCGAGTAGTTCGCTGGTTTGCCGTTCGACGTCTTTCATGGTGCTTTCATCCGCACGGGCTTTTCCTAAGCGCTGGGCGAATTCCGCCTCGGAGATGATTTCGAAGTCGTAATTCCAGACCTCTTTTGCGTGAGCGGGCCCAAGCCTCTGGCCGGGTTCGCTATACGCCGCCAAGCCGCCGATGGCCAGCATTTTCGTGCCCTTGGCATTCTTCAGTCCGTACAGAGCCCGGAGCCGCCAGAGAACCTCCCCATAGTCGTCGACCACAATGTCGTCAACATCCATATTCGGCTCTTCGAAGGTGTCGCCATTCCTCCGCAAAAGCCGCCAATGAGCGATTTCGTACCAGAGATAGTGACGACCCGACTTGTGCCGTAAGAACATGATATTCGGCGTCTTGGATGCAACAAGCTTATATACTTGATGGCCGCCTGCCGCATATACCAAGAGTACGTCGCACTCGGCGCCCGCCGTCTCTGCCGCTCTCTGCTCGCTATCTACCAAGGCGATGGGCAAGACCTCGATGGGAAACTCCGCTTGAGATGCCAGTTCTTTCAATTCGGTATTGATTCTCCCTGCCTCCTCGTCTACGTTGTCCTGGGTTTGGAGCCCACCGTAACTGCGCCAACTGGTCTTGTCCTGTCTTCTCTCAATCTGGTACGTAAGAACTGGTTTGATTCGCAACGCAGCTCGCTGCGCTGGCCGCGGGGCGGCACCGGGCGGCAGGATGTCGGGCGAAGAAACTGATTTTATCGCAGCCGCGCGGGCCCGCGACGTTGTCGCCGGCGCCAGGCTGGCCAGCACAGCCGTGCCGGCAATGCCGCCCAAAAACCCCCGGCGGCTTATCCCTGTCGCAGACGTTTCAGAACGCCCGCCACCCGAACTACGGTGCGCGAGCGGTATCGAGTTGTGCTGATATTTGCTTTGTTGCATAGCTAAAGCCTTCCTAATTTAATGGGCCAAGATTTCCCTTGAGAACAGACAGCAGTACTGCCAAGCTTCCATGTTTCAGTAAGGTACCAAATCTTTCTGACTCACACAACTGCAACAGGGAAAGTCATCCGTATTGTGCGTACCCCCGCCGGTGATTTTTCACCATCACCCCTCTATGGAACGACCGTTGACAAGCCAACGACCAGCTAACAAATAGTTTAATAGTCGCACTCTCCAAGTTTTGAAGAAATTGAGATAAAGTCAGTATTGACAAATGTTTATGACAACTGGCCAAGAAGCAGGCAAACGCTGAAAGGAGCCCGTTTCGGGGGTCATCGGTGCGCGCGCACTGGCCTGAGAGGCTGGCAGGACCGGTCCAAGAAGCTTCTATCGGCTCATAGGGAACGACCGTTGTCGAGATAATATGTAGGCCATTCTCTCAAGTCGTCACATTGGTGGTCTTACTCAACGGCGATTCGCCTGTTAGTAAGGGAATCACTGATAGCCAACCATTGAAAATGTGTATTCCCCCTTTACAATGGTTGCGCATAATATAGTGAGGCACATATTCACAGAAAATATGAGAGGGATCGAATCATGCGATTTTGGTACATGGCAGTTCTGGTATCCGTAATGACATTCGGGGGCGGGTCCACGGCAAAAGGTCAGACATACGGCTTACCCGACCGGGGTGAACGCGGCGATGAAATGATTCAGGAATACTTGAGAGGTGAGACGGAGGAGATACATAGACGGTTTTTTCAAAACGTTGAATCTGTGGAGGACTGGAAGAAACTTCGTCCTAAGTATAAAGAGGAATACTGCTATATGCTGGGGCTCTGGCCAATGCCGCAAAAAACGCCGCTTAAAGCTACTATCACCAGGACGCTTCAAGGTGACGATTATATTGTGGATATGCTTCATTATCAGAGCCGGCCACAGCTATATGTTACTGCCAATCTCTATCGACCAACGCGCCAAAATGAGGGCCAGCGTTTACCAGCGGTGCTATACGTTTGCGGCCATTCCTCGCGAGGACGAAATGGTAATAAGACTGCTTTCCAGTCGCATGGTATATGGTTTGCACGGCATGGTTACATTTGTCTGGTCCTGGACACTTTGCAGTTAGGTGAGATTGCAGCTATTCACCACGGTACCTATCGTGAAGGTCGTTGGTGGTGGCACTCACGCGGATATACGCCTGCGGGTGTAGAGTGCCTCAATGGAATCCGTGGTATCGACTACCTGGTTAGCCGAGCCGATGTGGATCCCGAGCGGATTGCCGTAACCGGAATCAGCGGTGGAGGTGCAGCTACCTTCTGGATAGCAGCGGCCGACGAACGCGTGAAGGTCGCTGTGCCGGTCAGTGGAATGGCGGATCTGGTGTCCTACGTGCCCAATCGGGTGATCAACGGGCATTGCGATTGCATGTTCCTATATAACACGTTTCAGTGGCCTTGGACCCGCATCGCTGCCCTCGTGGCACCTCGGGCGCTTTTGTTCATTAACAGTGACCAAGACTCTATCTTTCCGATGGATGCCAACCAAAGGGTGATCAATCGCCTTGAACAAATCTACAGCCTTTACGGAGCAGGTGATTTTGTCGACAGCGTCGTCAGCATCGGGGGTCACGCCTATCGACAGGATATCCGCCAGGCGGTCTATCGCTTTATCAACATGCACCTGAAAAACGACGCAAGTGTGGTCAGTGATAGCGAGGTGGATCTCGTGACGGGTCCTGACAACAACGCGCGGCATCCGATTGAGCCGGAGACACTTCGCGTGTTTCCTGATGATTCTGATATTCCTGGAGACGAATTGAACACGACAATTGACGAGCGTTTCGTGCCCATAGCGTCAGTGGAACCGCCGCACAGAGGCGAGTATGAGGGTTGGAAAGCATCGCTTCTGGCCGAACTGCGTCGCGTGACGTTTCGATATTTTCCGGAGCGGATCCCACCAGCTAAGTTGCTCGAGCAAGTCCAACCGGACGACGTGCGGCTCGAGTCAGAACCTGGCATCAAAGTGCGCCTGCAGTCTGTTGATGCCTTCAAGTCAACCGAGGATGCCAAACGTGTTTTGATCGTTGTACGAAATTCTGATTCGGCTGAGCATATATCCGATTGGATACACCGTGTGTACGAACCGGGTGACCACGTATACGTGTGTGCCCCACGCGGTGTCGGCGACACACGTTGGACTCGCAAGAATCCGCCTAACTATGTCGAGCGTTCGCATGTCTTGTTAGGCCGGACCGTCGATACCGGGCGAGTCTGGGATGTCATCGCAACAGCCCGATATCTGCGAGGTAAATACAATGAGAGTGTTCCAGTCTACGTGCTTGGCGAGGGCGGTTCTGGTGTCCTGGCAGCGTATGCTGCTTTGTGGGAGCCGGATATTACCGGTGTGATACTGAACAAACCACCGCTATCTCACATGAGCGGTGAAGCACCTCAGTTCCTCAATGTTCTAAGAGTATGTGATATTCCCGACGTATTGGGAATGCTTGCCCCGCGTGCATTGACCGTTTACGACAATCGCAGTGAACTACTAAGGAAAATTGCTGAAATCTATGCTGCTGTGGGGGCTTCAACAAAATTCGTACAAAAGCTCGATAAGGTGGACTAAATTCTTTGTAGGTAAGGGCAATGAAAAATAGCATCATCTGTTAGTCGGC